>Ga0210397_10000132_pt1 | contig 56360 bp, 41 predicted proteins | sample IncBWH2OmetaG_FD_160126 | JGI IMG/M metagenome (GOLD analysis project Ga0210397, IMG submission 160126) | Forest soil microbial communities from Barre Woods Harvard Forest LTER site, Petersham, Massachusetts, United States - Inc-BW-H-2-O ...
TCTCGCCCCGCAAGATATAGGCCTCATCCTCTTCTCCTCAGGCTCGTCCGAACGAACCTTTCCCGGCCCAGCCTCCCAACTGGCGGCAAAACTCGGCTTTACGTCGACCCCGGCCATCGACATTCCGATTGCCAGCGCGGGCTCTCTCATTGCTATCGCTTTCGCCGCTGACCTCGCACCCCGTTACGGTAATATCCTCGTCGTTGCCTCCGAGATCATGTCCCGCCGCATCTCGGACGCTGACCCCGACACCGCCATCCTCTTCGGCGATGGGGCGGGAGCCTGCGTCGTTAGCAATCAGTCCGCGCCCAACAGCTTTCGCATCGCCGACACCTCCTTCTTCACTGACGGCAACTACGCCGAAGCCCTCAAACTCGACCATAACGGTGCCATCCAGATGAAAGGCCTCGATGTCATTGTGCAGGCGTCGCGCAAAATTCCTCGCGCCATCGAAGACCTGCTCACCAAAAACAATCTCAAGCCCGCAGACATCCCCCTCTACCTCATGCATCAGGCCAACCTCAACCTCATCCGCAAAGTGGCCGCCGCCCTGCAGATCCCTGAAGACCGCTTCTTCCGCAATATCTCTCACTACGGCAACACCTCCTCTGCCTCCCTCCTCATCGCCGCATCCGAGTGGCGAGCCGCCAACCCCGTTCCACCTGATGCGCCCATCGTCTTTGCCACCTTCGGGGCAGGCTTTAACTGGGGTTCCATCCTAGTGTTTCCCTCCTAGCCGCGTGGCCACGACCAAAAATAAGATCTGCTTCTGTTCTCGCTATAAGACAAACGTTTATCTAAAATGATCGCGTCCGCAGCAGATTCTTCTGCCGCGCTAAAGATCGGCCCGTCAGGAGACCCAATGAAGCCAAAAACCCATAGCCTATTCTTACTTTTCTTCTTCACCTTGGCTTTCTTCCCCGCCCACGCGCAGAGTGATGTCTCGCTTTGGCTGACAAACCCCGATCGCTCAAGCCTCTTCCAGCCTCAGTCGCCTATCCCCCTGACCAAGGCTGCGGCCACGAATCAAATCATCGACATTGACTCCGCGAAAATCTATCAAACCATCGACGGCTTCGGCTTCGCTCTCACCGGCGGCAGCGCGCAACTTATCCAGCACATGGAGCCGGCAGCTCGCGCCGAACTTCTTCAGCAACTCTTCGGCACGGATGGCAATCACATCGGTGTCAGCTATCTTCGCCTCTCTGTCGGAGCCTCAGATATGAATGACCACGTCTTCTCCTACGACGATCTGCCCGAAGGTCAGACCGACACCGCAATGGCGAAGTTCAGCCTCGGTCCCGACCTCGACGATGTCGTTCCCGTTATGAAGCAGATTCTCGCAATCAATCCTCAAATTCAGACCCTCGCCTCGCCCTGGTCCGCTCCTCTGTGGATGAAGACCAGCGGTGTCGCCCGAGGGGGAGTGCTCAAACCCGAATACTTCAACGCCTACGCCACCTACTTCGTGAAATACATCCAGGCAATGAAAGCCGAAGGCGTCACCATCGACACTCTCACCATCCAGAACGAACCTTTGAACGAAAAAAACACGCCCAGCATGTTGATGCTCGAATCCGAGCAGGGCGAATTCATCAAAAACAGCCTCGGGCCGGCCTTCAAAAAAGCCGGTATCAAAACAAAAATCGTTCTCTACGACCACAACCTCGACCACCCACTCTATCCGCTCACCATCCTGAGAGATTCTGCAGCAAACAAATATATCGACGGCACCGGATTTCACCTCTACGGTGGAACCATCGACGCGATGACGCAGGTGCACGACGCCTTTCCGCGAAAAAACCTCTACTTCACCGAGCAGTCCGTCACCGGTCACAACGATAGTGAAACCATTAATCTCAGCAAACCTGTGGCGCGCATCATTATCGGCTCAACCCGAAACTGGAGCCGTAACGTTCTACTCTGGAATCTCGCCGCTGACCCGAACTCGGGACCGCACACCAACGACGGAGGTTGTACCGGCTGTCGCGGAGCAGTAACCATCGATGGCAGTAAGACTACATTTTTGCTCGCCTACTACACCCTCGCCCATGTATCCAAGTTCGTTCGGCCGGGATCAGTTCGCATCGGCTCCAACATTTCGGAATCGCTTCCCAACGTCGCCTTCAAAACCCCCGGCGGTAAGAGGGTCCTCATCGTCTCAAACACCAGTGACTCCGTTCAAAAGTTCGACGTTCGCAGCGGAAACGAAATCTTCACGGCATCGCTGAACGCAGGATCGGTCGGAACCTATATCTGGTAGACACGCGGGAGGGTAGCTCAAAGAAGGCTAAGCAAACACGAGGCACTGCGGTTTGGATAAGGCAAAACTTGAACTGCCCGCCAATTGTCCAGTATGAACATTGCGCCGGAAGACCGCAATATTGTCTGAAACCTGATTCGCCACCAGCAACCACCGCCCGCTCGGGTCAAGGGCCAAATGCCGCGGAACTTTACCTTCGCAAGGTGTTCTGTTTAGTACCGTCAGCTTTCCACCATCCGGCGATATTGCCAAAGTGACAATGATGTCGTCGAACCGATCCGCCGCATAAGCAAACCGAGCCTCGCGATCAATCACAATGTCGTCGCCACCCGTAAGACCCTGGAAATCCGGAGGCCGCATGCCAACCTCCCGCACTGTCTCAAGCGCACCATACGCCGAATCCCATCGCAACACCAGGACGCCGGAAGCCATCTCCGTAACGCAATAAGCAAACTTACCGTTCGGATGAAACTGCAGTGCTCGAGGCCCCGTCCCCGGCAGAGATCGCCAAACCGCCGGCTCATTCTGAATCAGCTCAGCGGTCGCCGAATTCAACCGGTAGATATGGATCGAATCCAAGCCCAAGTCATTGACTAGCAGGAACCTGTTATCCGGCGACACTGTCACGCGATGCGCATGAGGCCCCTTCTGTCGCACAGTATCCGGCCCGTGTCCACTGTACTGCAGGAAGGAGACGGCGGTACTCAATCGTCCATCCTCACCAACCGCAAACGAAGCCGCACTCCCCCCACCATAATTCGCTGCAAATGCCGCCCTCCCTGTGTGGTCAAAGGCGACATGACAGGTTCCTCCACCGCCAGACGCCGTCTCATTAATCTTGCTTAGCCGAGCGTGAGCGCGATCAAGACTATAGGTTGAGACCGCGCCGCTACTCTGACCCTCGTAAGTGTCGAGCTCATTTGCAACCAGTACCGTCTGGTGATTCGGAGCCAACGCCAGAAACGTAGGATTCTTCGCCTCTGCGGCCAAACCAAGTGGCTTCAACTCCCCAGTCGTCCCGTTAAAGGAGTACGCATAGATTCCCTTGCTCGAACCAGCCGTCTGCGTCCCAACCAACAGCAGCTCGCCAGGTGATGCTCCTTGCGCCGATGCAGCACTCCGTCCCAGCGCTGCCAACGCTGTAGAACCAAAAACAAAATCACGCCGTGTAATCCGATTCAATCCCGTCTCCTCCATCAACTCATCCACAATAGCGCGATTTACAGATAAGCTGTTCCCAATAGCGCTCCCAACAATCACCGCGCAAAAGAGAAGACCTAAGGTGACTCGAAGTTCAAACGCATCCCGAAACTCGCCGATAGACGCCCTGCGCGGAAGCCTCATCGTCTCCTGCCAAGCATCTGAGGGCGATCCGTTGGACAATCTTGACACGCTCATTCGCATCGCAACGTCAGTTCTGCTTGGCGGAGCGTGTGGACTTCGCGCTGAAGGGGTGTCTCGTATTGCGGCTTTCCGCAATCTCACGCAACTCCCGATCATTGGGATCATCAAGACATATGACACAAGCGGTGAGGTCTACATCACTCCCGATTTCTGCTCTGCTCAAGCCATCAGCAACGCCTCAGCCGACATAATCGCCCTCGACTGCACTGAACGACGAATCACCGCTGCAGAACCCTGGCCCGAGCTCATCCGTCGCATCCACACCGAGCTGAATCGGCCCGTCCTCGCTGACATTGCAACCCTCGAAGATGCTGTCGCCGCCGAACACGCTGGAGCAGATGCAGTTGCCACTACACTCTATGGTTACACTGCTGAGACTGCAGGCCAGCGAGCAGTCTCCTGGCCTCTCGTCAGGTCCATCCTGACGCAAGTGACAATACCTCTCTTCGTAGAAGGCCATATTAACGACCCAGTTGAAGCAGGCAGAGCCCTGACCCTCGGTGCCCATGCCGTAGTGGTTGGTTCCGCAATTACTCGACCCGAAACAATCACTGCCCGTTTCGCGGAAGCTGCCCGCATTGCGCAAAACAAAGTTTGATTAATCAGATTTGGAATTAGTATAGTCATCTATACAATGACATTTTGTTGAGGTAAGAAAAATGGCACTTGGAGTCGCTGCAGAAGGATCAACTACCACCGTTCAAGCGCCACAGAAGAGCTACACTATCCCGCTGATGCTGATGGTTTCGCTCTACTTCGGCATTGGCTTCATCACTGCCTTGAATGACATTCTGATCCCTCATTTCAAGGATCTCTTCCATCTCAACAACGTCACGGCGCTTCTCGTCCAGTTCTGCTTCTTCGGCGCCTACTTCGTTATGTCGCTGCCTTCCGGTTGGATCGTGGGCAAGATCGGCTACAAACGAGGCATTATTGCCGCGTTATCGGTAATGGGCCTTGGACTTCTCCTCTTCCTGCCCGCTTCGGTGATTATTCTGTATCCTCTCTTCCTCTTCGCACTCTTCGTCGTCGGCAGTGGACTCGCCCTCCTTCAAGTAGCCATTAATCCGTACGTTGGTGCGCTTGGACCGCCGGAGACAGCGGCCTCTCGCCTTAATTTGGCTGGCTTCCTAAATTCCACAGCGACAACGATTGCACCGAAGATTGGAGCAGCCTTTATCTTTATCGCGGCAGGCGCAACCGCCGCGCAGCTTGCCCGATCGGTAAGAATGCCATACCTGATCCTTGCGGCCTGCGCTTTTTCCATGGCCACTCTTGTCGCCTTCGTCCATCTACCCGACGTAATCGAAAGAGGCGAAGTCAATTCCAGTGCCGGTGGGAGCGCCTGGCGCTTCAACCACCTCCGACTCGGCGCCCTCGCAATCTTTTTCTACGTTGGTGCCGAAGTCGCCATCGGCAGTATTCTCATCAATTTTTTGGGACAACCCTCCATGGGAAGCCTCAGCCACAGTACCGCCGCGACCTACGTCTCCCTTTACTGGGGTGGCACAGGAGTAGGCCGTCTCATAGGCTTCTTCGCACTGCAACGGATCAGGGCCCACCGAGCCCTCGCGTTCGTCTCCCTGATCGCTTCTCTGCTGGTGATAACCACTCTCGCAACCCACGGACATGTTGCCATGTGGGCCATCGTCTCATGCGGCCTCTTCAACTCGATTATGTGGCCGTGCATTTTTCCCTTGTCGCTCGAGGGCCTCGGTCGATTCACCAGCCATGGTTCAGGAATTCTTGTCACCATGGTCGTAGGCGGTGCAGTTATACCAGAGATTCAAGGATTCCTCGCGGACAGGTTCGGTTATCAGCCCAGCTTTGCAATTGTTCTACTCTGTTACGTCTACATCCTCTTCTTCGCACTCAGAGGACACCGCAATCTCAATGCAGTTGAGCCACCGAACTCCCTTAATCCGGGAGTCATTCAATAGTTGTGGTCGGGACACGAATCGAAGCCTTGTAACGATCGCCGCGGTAACGCGACCACGCGACCTCAATCGGCGTCTCCTCTGTCGTCATGATCGTGCGGGAGATAGACAGAATGCTGGCTTTTTTCGGAATTGTCAGCAGTTCTGACTCTTCTCGTGTGGCCGGCAACGCCTCGATCACCTCATCAGCCCAGGCAACTCGCACTCCGTAGCTCTCGCGAAGAACAAAGTATAAGGATTGCTTGGCAAAACTGATCTTATCCAGTCCTGGAAACTGCTTCAGGGGAATATTCGATTCCTCCAACGCCATCGGAATTCCATCAGCCAGGCGCAATCGACGCAGCCGCATGACAATCTCTCCCGGTTCAACCTTCAACTTTTCCGCGAGTTCTTCACTTGCGTTAACCACCGTTTGTTCCAGTAGTTTCGAGCTTGGCACCATTCCGAGATGCTTCATATCCTCGGTGAAGCCACGGAGATGCATGATGTTCTTCTCGAGTTTCGGACGAGTCACAAACGTCCCGCGGCCCTTCTGACTGAAGGCAAAGCCGCTCGTCTTAAGACCATGCAGAGCCTGTCGCGCCGTCATCCGGCTTACTTGATATATACGTGCCAGTTCCTCTTCAGAGGCCAGCGAATCTCCGGTCGCTAATTCGCCGGATTGAATCTTCTCCATCAGTGCGCGCTGAATCTGGTAGTACAGCGGAATGAATCCGCTCTTATCTAAAGGACGTACGGTTGAAACAGGCTGAACCTGAGACTTAGTCACTCTATCTCCTGGGACTTTCCATTCCATTGGGTGCACCCAAAATCGACCTTACGCGGCAGATTCAGGGAAGGAAGGGATATGCAGATTGATATCTATAACTTTTAGTCGCATCTTCAATGGTTGTCTATACATTGCCGTCAAAAAGGTTTTAACGGAAACGAATAGACCCTGCGATAACTGCAAACCGGGTTATGCGTTCACGCGCTCTGCAGTAAATCTGGTCTGCCCCGACAGAAAAGTTTCGATGACCTTTCCGGAAGACGAAAGAACTGTAATGTTGGCCGAGCGACCAACTTCGAGAATTCCCCACTCGTCGCCGATTCCCATTAACTGACAGGGGTTTCTCGAAGCCGCGTTCACTGCTGTCTCCAGACTCGCTCCGGCAAATTTCATAAGGTTTTGCACCCCATGGTCCAGGGTCAACACGCTGCCCGCCAGTGTGCCATCTGAGGTACAACGTCCATCCCTGACTTCAACTTCCATATCGCCAAGCATGTAGACGCCGTCCGGCATCCCGGTAGCGCTCATTCCATCCGTTACCAGAATGATGCGGCTCTTATCTTTTGCTTTAAAGTACAGACGCACGATCATCGGATCGACATGAATGCCGTCGCAGATAATTTCAGCGAAAAGAGGACGCTTGTCGAGCACATACGCAGCTAGTCCTGGTTCACGATGATCGATGGCGCGCATTGCATTGAAAGTATGTGTGGCCGAACGCGCTCCAGCCGAATAACCAGCCTCCGCCTCGCTCACGCGGGCATCGCTGTGACCCATGCTGCACCGCACACCCAACCCAGTTGCGTGAGCAATCAGATCAGTCGCTCCTGGAAGTTCGGGCGCGATGGTCATCAAGCTGATTCTGCCCTCTGCGGCTTCCCAGAAGCGATCGAACAAAGCAACTGACGGGGGCTCCAAAAGTGCATCGGTATGAACGCCACGCTTCAAATGGGAAAGAAACGGCCCTTCCAGATGAATTCCGAGCGGAATTGCGCCGCGGTTTCCTGCGCCTCGTCCAATCTCCTTCGCCAGTGCGGCCAGCGACCTTAGGATTTCGTCTCTTCGAGAGGTAACAGTCGTCGGATAATAGGCTCCAACTCCCCGGCTGGCAAGATAATCGCCAATTGCCCCAAGCGCCTTCGGTGTCGCTTCCATCACGTCGTGTCCAGCACATCCGTGAATATGAATATCAACATAAGCGGGAACGAGGGTAGCTTCCGGAAAACGATGCGTGGCTTCAATCCTTTTGTGGTCCACAGGGCTAAGACTTTCGATCTTGTGGACGCGGCCGTCCTCTATGCTTACTATCGGATACTCCACTACATGGTCTGCACTAATGAGTCGTCGAGCCGCTATTGTAGTTCCGATCATTACTATCCCTTCATTGAATCCACTTCGTCGCAAAGTAAAGTTAACCATGTTCTCAATCGAACATGACTAATGGAACAAGGACTTTTTTTCCCGGTTCCGACTTTGGTTAGCCAGGCGGAGAGGCATAACGAAATATCTTGCTCCATTAAACTCAAATCCAGTATAGTCGTACATACAGGTTCAAAGGAAAAAGAATTTCAGAAATTGGCCAGGACCTTCCGACGCATGATTGAACCAAAGCCACACGCCGACGAGAGTCGTAGCTTTCCACACGCAATGTTGCGCGAAATCTACGAACAGCCGCAAGCACTCACATCAACCATAGAAAAGTATGCTCCCGGCAGGGAACTGGCAGCGGAGATATTTCAGCCGGTTCTCGGAGCTCTCGGGCGTCGGGAACGTCTTGTCATTGCTGCGAGTGGATCGAGTCGTCACGCGGGTTTAGCCGGTGAAATCATGTTGGAGGACCTCGCCGGAATCCCTGTCGACGTTGAGTATGCCAGTGAGTATACATATCGATCAACACATACCCTGCATAATCCAGGGGTCCTTGTGATCTCCCAATCGGGGGAGACGGCCGATACTCTCGCTGCCCTTCGAGAAGCGCAAGGGCGCGGGCTTGCCACGGTCGCCATCACTAACAATCCTAATTCAACGATGGCAAAAGAGGCGGATGCCTCCCTTTCAACCCTCGCAGGAGCTGAAAGGGCTATCCCCGCAACGAAGAGCTTCACTACGCAACTTGCTGTACTTTACTCCCTTGCTCTTCATCTTGCTCGTTTTCGTGGGCGTATGACCTTACAAGCCGCCGAGGCACGCGGTCGCGAGTTGCAAGAGATTCCATCATTGATTGAGGCCTCGCTGCCCGATTGGCAAAGACAAGTGGAAGAACTTACACCGCAGCTCGAAAATTCCACGACATTGCTCTATCTTGGCAGAGCAGCTCATTATGCAATTGCACGCGAAGGCGCACTTAAACTCAAAGAAGCGGCATACCTCAATGCCGAAGGCTATCCCGCCGGTGAGTTGAAGCACGGACCCAATGCGCTAGTCAGCAAAGAGGCCCCATTGATTGTGATTGCCACGGCTGATGCCGGTGATGCGGACTCCCTTCTTCGTTATTCAAAAGTGCTTCAACTATCGAAAGAATTGCGAGAACAGGGAGCACGTATTATCTCCATCGCCACCGAAGGGGACCACGAAATGCCTCGTTACAGCGATTCGTGCCTTTTCGTTCCGGCATGCAACGATCTTTTGTCGACCATTCTTGAGGTTGTGCCTCTTCAATTGCTGGCATACACCCTGGCCGTTAGTCGTGGCATCGATGTCGATCGGCCAAGAAATCTGGTCAAAGCCGTCATCCATGAATAAGTAGCCACGGATCAACCTGCTCGTTGAATAAATTTTTCTGATTGTTCCGCAAACCTTCCTTAGATTGCCTAAAAACCTATGTCTGCGCCTTACTCGCGCGGCCAGAACTCTGTCTGTCGATTTTTAGCCTTCTTCGAAGGAACGCTTTTAGTAGAAATTGCGCGAAGAACAGACTCTTTAGTAATCAGCATTACTTACATCGCGATAAATCCAACTAGATAAATCCAGTAGATGCAACTTTTGTGCAATAGGTCTCCCTTCCGGTGGGAGGTTACCGTGGGTACTAAAGTTTCGGCCTGTAGTAGCGAGCCAAAGAAGGAAACCTATGACACGCTCGGCACACAGTTCATCTTGCCCTACGGTAAATTCTTTAATTGCTACATTTCGCGCAAAAGCTTCTCTAGTGCTGGCGATGTTGATCGCGCTGGCTTCCGTCGCCTTCGCGGCACCATCGCCCACATCAATATCGCTGGCTATCTCAGCAACCTCTGTTCCCTATCAAACTCCCATTACCTTGACCGCAACTGTTACCTCGAGCGGTTCGCCAGTAAGCGCGGGAATCGTTCTTTTCTGCGAAGCGACTGCCATATTTTGCGAAAACAATTCGGCTTTGGGAATCGCCCAACTGACACATCCAGGCGCAACTGCGTCAGTGAAGCTCGGTAGCGGTCCGATAGGAAACCATAGTTACAAAGCGGTCTACAGAGCAAACAATCTTTACTCAAGCAGTCTGTCGAATACTGTTACGTACGCAGTGACCGGAACTCATCAATCTACGACGTCGTTGGCATCTACGGGCACTCCTGGCAGCTACAACCTCACTGGAACAGTCAATGGACTCGGGATGCTTTCTACAGGACCGACTGGCAGCATTTCGTTCCTTGACACCAGCAATGGCAACAATCTGCTCGGAACAGAGAATCTTGTTGTCTCGACGCTAGCCACAACTTTCAGTCAGAAGAGCCCATTTGCTATTGGCGGCCCCGGCGCAACCCAAAGATCCGCGGCAATTGCATCGGCATATCTTGATACGGACAACAATCTCGACGTAGTAACTGGAGATGCTGCTCAGACTATCTCCGTTCTTCTAGGCAACGGTGACGGCTCCTTCAAGCCGAAAGTAAATTATCCCGGCTGCACCGTTGGAAAGGTATTGCAGATTGTTCTTGCCGATTTCAATCGAGACGGTAACACGGATATTGCTCTCGGTTGTTCCAACGGCGCGACCGGCGGCCTCCTTATTCTTTTAGGCAACGGTGATGGTTCATTTCAAAACCCTGTCCTCTATTCAACTGGCGATGTCGCCAGCATCGCAATGGGAGATTTCAATCGGGATGGTCTCCTGGATTTTGCAGTTACCAACAATTCGCAACAGAACGTGACCATCCTTCTTGGCAACGGCGATGGCACCTTCACTAAAGAAGCGACCACACTTTCAACTCATCGAATTACCCGCGGCATCGTCGTTGCTGATTTCAATCAGGATGGCAAGGATGACATCGCCTATGCGCTCTCCACTTCCGTATCCGGTAGTAGCCTTTTTGATCTTTTTGTGGCGCTCGGTAACGGAGATGGAACCTTTCAACAGCAGACCACACCAATTGCCCAACAAATTGGAGAGTTCTTAACCGCTGGCGATACGAACGGCGACAATAAAACCGACATCATCGCCGCTACAATTACAGAGCCCGGAGGAACCCTCGTTGGCCAGAGCCTTTTCGTTCTTCTAGGTAACGGAGATGGCACCTTCCAGACTCCGGTATCTTACCTTTCCGATATCCCGTCAGATCCTCATCTTGCCGATGTGAACGGCGATGGCATCCCCGACATCATCGCTGGAGGCAGCACGGGAGCTCTCGTCTATCAAGGCGTTGGCGATGGAACCTTCCAACCGTATCAGGAACCCACGATTGGCGGATTCGCTCTGACATATGCAGTCAATGCTGGAGACTTCAATAATGATGGCAATGCTGACCTGATCGGAACAGACGCCGATACACCCCGGGCGGCCGTTGCGCTGAGCCAGGTCGCGCAGACGTCGACTGCTTCTGCTCTTACCAATGTCGCAGTCTTTCCATTAGGCAGTGGCATTCATAACGTCGACGCCAGTTATCCGGGTGATTCGATCTATTCGGGAAGCGTATCCACAACAGTCCCACTTTTGGCCGCGCCTGTAAATACGTCGCTGGCTCTAAGTACTTCGCCGGTATTATCAAGTCTGGCGGGGCAACCCGTAACGTTGACAGCAACGTTATCTCCTTACACCGTTGGACCTCCGTTTACGACGACGAACGGTGACCTTGTCAACTTCTACAGTGGTGTAACACCAATCGGTTCGGGGACTCTGTCAAATGGAGTCGCTACCCTGACGACGACGCTGCTTACAACTGGTTCGGATTCACTCACTGCCGTATTCCCCGGTGATACGAACTACAACCTGAGTAACTCCAGCGCTGTTTCCTTTACAGTCGCCGATATCCTGTTGACCTCATCGGTGAATCCCTCAACTTATAAGCAGACAGTTACGTTCACCGCGACGATTGGATCCGGTAAGACCGGGAATGTGAATTTCTTTGATGGTGGAACTTTGATTGGATCAGCGGTGGTCAACGGTCCAACCGTACCCTTCACTACCTCCAGTCTCTCTGTCGGATCCCACAACATCACTGCACAATTTAGTTCCAGCACCTCGCCAGTGCTCGTCCAGGTAGTCAATAAGGCAACCCCGACTGTGACCGTTACAACATCCGGACCCAGTACGTTTGGCGGCACGGTCACGATCACGGCTACCGTTCCCCCGGACGTAACGGGCACGATTACCTTCAGCAATGGCAGCCTTCCACTCGGGTCCGGAACCATCGTGAACGGTACAGTATCTATTACCACCACGGTGTTGGGGTCTGGCAGCGATGTCATCACTGCCGCATACAGCGGAGATAACAATTACACTCCGGCAAGCGGGACAGTGACTCAAACTGTAGGGAAGGCGACGCCGACCAGCACGCTGACTTCGTCGGTAAACCCATCCCTGCCTGGGGCTTCGGTTACCTTCACGGACACGCTGCTGCCAAATACTGTAACCGGAACCGTTACATTCAAAAATGGGTCTACCACGATTGGTACGGGCACTGTAAGCGGAGGCATTGCAACCGTCTCTACCTCAACGCTGCCGCTAGGTAGTGACACCATTACCGCGACGTATGGTGGAGATACAAACTTTTCCTCCTCAGTTGCAACGATGACTCAGAACGTTGCGAAGCTTACGCCGACACTCAATGTAAGTACTTCCGGCCCCAGCATCTTCGGCCAGACAGTTACCATTACAGCCTCACTGCCGGCAGGACCGACCGGAACGATCACAATTACGAGCGGTGGCACGACACTGGGAACTGGAACAGTCACCTCATCGAACGGAACTGTGACAGTTACAACGTCTACGCTTCCTGTGGGATCGGATCTGATCACTGCAGTGTATGGTGGCGACGCGACGAACGCCACTGCGACCGCAACAACGACGCAGGTTGTATCGAAGGCTTCGCCTACAGAGACCCTTACCTCTTCGCTGAACCCCTCCACGTTTGGCCAGTCGGTGACGCTAACTGCGACTCTTCCGACAAATGTTACTGGTACGGTGACCTTCAAAAACGGAACAACAAGTCTTAGCACTTCACCTGTGACCAACGGAGTTGCGACATTTGCAACATCGACGCTTCCGGCCGGTACCGATTCGATTTCAGCGATTTACAGCGGTGATTCGAATAACAGCGGCGCAACTGCATCCCTGACGCAGACAGTCGACAAAACAACTCCGGCTGTGACAGTTACTACCTCTGGTCCGAGCAACTACGGTGATCCTGTCACCATTACGGTGACTCTGCCTGCAGGCACCACTGGCACAGTTACGGTTACCAGCGGTACTACGACGCTGGGATCGGGAACTGTCAATCCAACCACGGGGACGGTAACGATCACGACATCGAGCCTTCCCGTTGGCACGGATCCGATCACCGGCTCCTACAGCGGCGATTCGAATAACAACCCGGCCATCGGAACGACGAACCAAGTCGTAGCCAAAGCAACTCCTGTTGTAGCGCTGACGTCTTCGGCAAACCCCTCCGCAACAGGACAGTCGGTTACATTCACCGCTATGCTTCCCTCTGGCGCAACTGGAACCGTAACCTTTGCTAACGGAGCTACGGCTTTAGGTACATCCACCTTGTCTGCCGGAAAGGCGACCGTCACGACGACCACTCTTCCGGTCGGCGCCGATCCAATTACCGCAACTTATAACGGAGACGGCAACTACAACTCCGCCACAGGAACCCTGACGCAAAATGTAGGCAAGAACGTCACAACGATCACGCTGATTTCGTCTGTAAATCCATCCAACCTCAATCAGTCAGTAACCTTCACGGCAACCATCCCAACAGCCGCTACGGGTACGATTACTTTCCTCGATGGTTCTACGACGCTTGGTTCCGGAACCCTTAATAACGGCGTCTCGACCTTCACCACTTCCACTCTCACGGGCGGAGCCCATACCATCACTGCGAGCTACGCTGGAGACGCGAATTACAGCCCGGTTGTCTCGTCCCCGCTCACCCAAACTGTCAATAAGAATGCAGCGACTGTAACGCTCATTTCGTCTGTGAATCCATCTAATGTCGGCCAGTCTGTAACATTCACTGCAACCGTCACGACAGGAGCAACCGGAACGGTTACTTTCCTCGATGGCGCTGCAACTCTCGGCACCGGAACCATCGCCAGCGGTGTGGCCACGTACACGACTTCGACGCTGACAGGTGGAACACATACCATTACAGCGAGCTACGGAGGAGACACAACCTATAACTCGGCAGTTTCGGCGCCGCTTACCCAGACTGTCAATAAGAACACGCCGGTACTGCCCCCACCAGCAGTGTCAACGAACAATCCAACCTACGGCACTCCAGTAACGATTACTGAAACCGTGCCACCAGGTGTGACTGGTCCGGTTACATTCTCAAATGGCACGAATCCGATTGGGACCGCACCTATTGTTGGTGGTGTTGCGACTATAACGATAAGCAATCTCCCGCTCGGCACTGATCCCATTACGGCCAGCACTCCCGGAGACTCCAATAACAATCCTGCAACCTCAGCACCAACAACAGTAACGGTCACCAAGGCATCTCCAACAGTATCCGTCTCGTCTTCCCTCAACCCATCAGTCTTCAATCAGGCAGTTACTTTTACCGCCACGACTGCAACCAGCGCCACTGGCACGATTACGTTCACGGATGGTGCCATCGTGCTCGGAACTAGTGTTTTGACTAACGGCCAGGCAGCTTTCACAACGAGCACGCTGTCAGTCGGTTCTCATGGAATCACCGCAAGCTACGGCGGCGATACGAATAACAACGCGGCGACTTCGGCTCCGTTGAATCAGGTCGTCAACAAAGCGACGCCAGTAATACCGCCGCCGGTCGCCACCCCGAACAACCCGACACCGAACACGCCAGTGACAATTACTGAAACAGTTCCTCCGGGGGTAACGGGAACAGTCACCTTCTCAAACGGAAACAATCCGATTGGTACTGCCCCCATCGTGGGCGGGACCGCGACGATCACAGTCCCTAGCTTGCCAGTTGGAACAAATCCCATCACGGCAACTACGTCCGGTGATTCAAATAACAATCCTGCAACCTCGGCGCCAACCAATGTCACGGTCTCCGCTGTGAACCCGGTCCTGGTTGCACCAATCGTGTCGTCCAACAACCCGGCACCGAACACGCCGGTTACGATCACGGAACCTATTCCAACCGGCGTTACCGGACCGGTCACTTTCTATAACGGCACGAATCCACTGGGAACCGCACCGATTGTGAATGGACAGGCGACATTGACTGTTCCTTCTCTGCCGGTGGGAACAGATCAGATCACGGTGACAGCCATCAATTCAGCGACGAGCGGCACGATCACCTCACCGGCGACGACTGTGACCGTTGCAAAAGCAACAGTTATCGTAACGCTGGCGTCCTCGGTCAATCCTGCCGCACCTGGCCAGGCCATTACGTTCTCCGCAACGGTGCCCGCAGGCGCAACCGGTTCCATAACTTTCCTTGATGGCACAACGGTCCTGGGCGTCGGTACGATCGCTGCCGGAGTCGCGACCTTTACAACGCCCACCCTCTCCATCGGGTCCCATTCAATTACTGCGTCGTATGACGGTGACTCCTCCAATAGCGCTGCTATCTCAGCAGTTCTCACCGAGGTAGTTGGCAAGATCCCAACCGTAACGACAATCGTGGTGAGTGCACCCGCTCAACTGCTTCACACGGGAGTTACGTTTACAGCAAATGTAACGGCGACAAGCCCGAATGCGACAGGAACTGTGACCTTCATGGAAGGCACTACGGTTCTGGGAAGCTCTCCGCTGAGTGCAAACGGTGGCGTGATTGTATCTCTCACCACCAACGCAAATGCCGCCTATGCAACAACGAATCTTGTTACTGGCAATCACCAGATCGTTGCGGTCTATTCCGGGGATAGCACCTTTGCCCCAAGCACATCCGCTCCGGTCCCGAACACCGTGGAAGACTTCACCAATACAAACACTGGTGCGGCAAGCCAGAACATGTTCCCGGGAGGAAGCACCACTTATAAATTCACGCTGACTCCTGTCGGTGCAACCACCTTCCTCGATGACGTGACCGTGGCGATCGATGGCCTGCCCGCCGGTTCGACCTACACCTTCACACCATCGAAGATCGCAGCAGGCAGCGGCTCCACAGAGATCACCGTCAATGTTCAAACGAGCAGCTCTCTGAACGCACAGAATCACGCTCCGCAAAATGGCCCATCCCCGCGCAATGAGTTGCCGATTGCGTTGGGAATGCTCGGTATTGTTGGTCTCGGCGCAGCCCGTAAGCTAAGACGCAAATTACCGCGAACACTGCTGCTTCTCGTGCTGGCCCTTGGATCAATTCTGCCGATCGCCGCTCTCAGCGGCTGCGCTGGCGGCTACTTTACGCTTACCCCGACCACCTATTCTCTAACGGTCACTGGTACAGAAAGTGCAATTCAGCACGCTGCTACCGCAACCCTGGTTGTGCAATAGGAAAAGAGACAGAAATGACGAACATTCGCAGCGCTTTGCTCCTGGTTCTTATCCTTGCTCTTCCCTGGGCCGTTCACGCCCAGGCGCTAATATCGAGCGGCAGCGGCTATGGCGATATTCCGCGGCTGGAATATGGCGCCGCTTACAACTACTTCCATGCCAACGCGCCTCCCGGCAAGTGCGGTTGTTTCATGATGAACGGCGGCAATGGCATCATTGTTTATAACCTGACGCCTAAGTGGTCCGCGATCGCCGACCTGACTGTAGGTCACGCAACCAATGTGGCCGGCAGCTTCCAGAACATCACAATCTTCGACTACATGTTTGGCCCACGCTACACTCGCCGCAGCTCAAGCCGCTACGTTCCCTATGGAGAGGTCTTGCTCGGTGGTGCGAAGGAAGACGTCAACTTCGAGTTCACAATCAATCGAAACTCTTTCGCTTTTCTGGCAGGTGGGGGGGTTACAACTCAACTAAAACCAAGGCTCGGCTTGACGATAGGCGAGGTCGACTGGATCTACAGCCGCATCCCCAACGCCGTAAACAATCGTCAGAACAATCTCCGTATCGTCACTGGCGTCACATTCAATTTCAGCCACAGTAGTTATTAATTCCGGTTGTTGAGACGAAGTTTTACTGCTTCAGGATCTTTGTAAGATATTCAAGAGCGCGAGGATCGCTAGACTGGCCCAGCCAGAAGATGGCTTGTTTGCGAACTGCTGGGTCTTTGCTCGAATCAGCGACTGCAATCAGCTGTGTAGCAGCCTCCTCGCTGGGCAGTCGTGACAAGGCAAATACTGCAGATTTCCGGATCTGTTCGTTTGGATCAGTCGTAGCCAGAGTGCGCAGATCTTCGGTGACTTTCTTTCCACCTTTTGTCGCCATCCAGAACTGGGCTTGTTTGCGCACCTGGGGGGAGGCGTCATCGTGCGCCATACGAATAAGCTCGTTGAGCGCATCAGGCTCCTTCGACAACGTGAGGTCAAAGGTGAGTTTTTCGCGGAACTTCGGATCGTTATCCTCGCGAGCCAGCCGCTGAATCGCAGTAAATCCCTCATGGCCGCGTTCATTGGCAAGCCAGAACGCTGCCTTTTCTCGAAGACCAAGGTCATTGCCTGCCCCAGCAAGACCTACAAGAGCCGTTGTTGCTGAACTCGACTGATGAATAGAGATCGCAAAGACGGCGCTATCACGAAGACGACGGGCGTCGCCTTGCCTGGCAAGATCTGTCAGGACACGAACACTATCGTCCGCACTAACATTGTTTAGCCAAACAAACTTCAATCCACCTGCATCGAGCTCACGATCTGGACTCTCGACGCGAATCTTCATCACGCCACCATCCGCTACCCGCATCAATATGATTGCGTGGTCGAAAGCCGGAGTATTTCCTTCGGAATCGCTGACTGTGGAGTTGTTGCCCTCCAGATACGCCGTGCGGTTCGAATTCCATCCCGAAGAAAAATGGTTTACAACCGGGATAGAATAGCCAATCCATGCAGGGTCTTTCTGTTGCTTAAGCCGATCGATAGGTCCGTTGAGCCCATGATCCGCAGCCTCAGTCACAGTTTGGCCATGAACAATCGTAGGCTGCTGCTGCGCAAAGAAGGCAGGCGTTCCGAATAGAACTGTCGCGGCTACAAGAATCTGAGCAAAATTTCGCATGGTTCTTCTCCTGGCTTTCTGGTTGGAAGACGTGTTGATGAAAAGACGCGAAGGCGATCTATTTAAGGAGCTCGAGCATGTAGTCTGTCGCCGCCTTATCGTTCATCAGAGCAAGCTGGGAGACGATAGTGCGCTTCAGTTCCAGATCTTTCTCACTTTTTGCCATCTCAACCATACGAGGTGCATCCTTTGTAATGAACATGGCGGAGACGATGGACTTCTTGATCTTAGGATCGGTCGTTGTGCGGTAGGCTTCGGCCAGCGTATCGTTGGCTCGCTTGCCTTGAAAGACTGCCATCGAACGAATCGCCTCTCCTTGTAATTGAGGATCGAGCTTGCCGAGCGCCGCATCATGCAAAATTCCATCGGCTTCAGGAGATTTACTTTGCGCGAGAATGAACAACGCATGTTTCTTCACATTGATTGACTGATTGCCGCTAAGAATGCCACGCAACAAAGGAATAGCTGTAGCAGGGTCCTTATTGAGCAGTGAATTTATCGCAAGAATCTTCAGGTCCTCATCCGATCCTCTCTCGACTCTGCCATCGGGTCCATCGGCCCAGACGGCGAAAGGAGCAATCCTCACCTTGGGGCGAATATCCGTATCCCCCTTCATTTGCTCCGCCATTCGTCTTGGATCGGCTTTTCCATCCATCGAAATAACGGCACAATCCTTGTTCCACGGGCTATCGGCGAATTGCGAGCGGAGCTGGTCGCAGGTAGCAATCGCGAGCGGCGTCTTACCGAGCTTGTTGAGCGAATAAGCCTTCCAGTAGAATGCCGCGTCAACCCGCTTACCCTTTTCGTTGATCACGCGATCGAAGGCTGAAACCGCATCCGGCCACCGATTTTCGTCCATCGCACGAGTTCCAACGGTGTAGGCATCATCATCCAGAACAACAACAACAGGGCCGGAAGAAGGTTCAAGCGCCAACGCATGAATAGGTTGCATTGATAAGGAAACAACTAAAGCCGTCAGGCCAAGTTTGGTACGAATCAGATTTGTCATTGTGAAACTCCTTGGGAAAGATCGTCATTTTGCCGCAAAACCCTGATATCGAGTAGCAATCCACTCGTGTTCATCTCCAATCGGAGGCGCCAGGTGCCATGCGACGTTGGTGGCTCGTTGTCGAGCGTGGTTAACACACGCCCAAAATTCTCTAAAACTGCTGCCGAAGCTAAGTCTCCGCTTTCCCGCGCATCGTGAACATAAACTGCATTCTTCAAAAGGAGCGTATGCGCTTGTTCCCGCGTAGCATCATCCAACGGACCAGAGGAATTGTTGACCTCGGTCAGGAGCCGCTCTGCAGCATCCAGATGATTAGCGATGGCAGGATTGGCGGGTTCCGTTGTGATAGGTCCATGACCGTTCACAGCCATATTGTGTTTCGGATCGTTGCCGTGATGAGCATGCACGCCGAAGAATGTCAGCAATATCAGAGCTGCAGTAGCCAGTCCAACCGCGGGCCACGCCCATCGCCAGGACCCACGACTCTCCGGAGTGAGTACACTCAAATTGCCACGAAGGCGCTGCCAATTGATTTCCAGATCAGGTGGTGGGGTCGGATCAGCAGAAAAGACGCGAAGTGTCTCTGCAATCGACTCCGAGATATCGGCGCATTCAGAACAATCTTCAAGATGTCTGCCGATTGCAGCTCCTTCGGAACTCTCTTGAAGCTGATACGCAATCAGTTCCTCTTCAGTGAAATGCCTCATCGCAGACCTCCTGCAACCGGAGTAAGAGAACGGCGAAGCTTGCTAACTGCTCGAAATACGGCCTGCTTGGCCGAATTCGTCGTGACATTGAGTGCGGCTGCGATTTCTGTCATCGGAACGTCTTCCATATGCCGTAGGGTGAACGCTGTCCGTTCCATCGGCGTCAATTCCGCCATGGCCGCGCGTCGCATACTTGAAGCTTCGCGGTTCAAAAGAATGCTCTCGGGTCCGGCCTGTCTGTCCGCAACTCGAACCGTGTGATCGGCCGCCGAGGTCTCCTCCGCTACCCGTGGCGCATGGTAGGAGAGATCGCGATTGCGCCGTTCCACGAGATTGATTGCAGTATTCATAACAATTCGCATAATCCATGTAGAAAACTTTGAGTCCTGCCGAAAGTTTGGCAGCTTGTTGTAGGCCCGCAGAAACGCTTCCTGAGCCGCCTCTTCCGCATCGTCTTGATTCCCCGTAATTCGAAATGCGACACGAGCGACAGCGCAGAAGTGCCGGTCCATCAGTACGCGGTACGCGTCTCGATCTCCGGCAAGTACGGCTCGGATAGCTTCTGTCTCCGCCTTATCCATTCGCCGATTAGACAATGGGTTTTGCCTCCGGTTAGGTTCTTTTGAGAAGTTTTACCAGGATTCGCAAACCACAGAAGTGAAATGAGATATCTGCGTGTCAGACGAAAGAATTTCTCTTAATTCAACTGACGGGCTTTTCGCCGCACTCTCAAATGACGAAGCCCATACACGACAGTTCCCCCCAACAAGATGAGCCCTGCGGTTCCCAACTCTCGGAGGAAATTGGGCCGCGAAACCAGAATGAAGACAAACCCGCTCAGCGCCGCAAGAACCGGCAATGGATAAAGCGGCATCCGAAATCCACGCCTCCGGCGTTCCCGTCGATGCTTGGGTAATAAGGTAGCAATTCCTTGGAGAAGAAACTGAAACAGGATCCGGACTATCACCAGTGTCGTGATGACTTCCTGCAGGCGAAAGACACAACACAACAACGTCACCGCGCCGAGAGTCAATAGTGAGTGAGTAGGGATATGGAGTCTGGGATGCAGAACGCCGAACCATCCTGGAAAGTTACCGTCCCGCGCTGCAGCAAACGGAATTCGCGAATATCCCAACAGCAGAGCAAACACTGATGCTAGCGAAGCGAGGGCAATCAGTACGACAATAACGCTCGCCGCGGTGTGCCCATAGAGCCGTTCCATAAATACAGCCATGGTGAACATCCGCGTATGGCTGTCGACGTTCTGTGCCATGTCTCGCCACGGCAGAACACCTAAAACGCTAATATTCATTAACAGATAGAGAGTTCCAACGAGAACGATCGCGCCGAGCACAGCACGGGGAATCGTCCGCTGAGGATCTCGAACCTCTGCCCCAAGGAAACACACGTTGTAATAACCCCAGTAGTCATATGCTGAGATCAGCATGCCGGCGCCTAACCCGGCGAAGAACGCTCCATTTAAGTGAAAGGCCCCAGCAGGGAAGTCGAACGCAAGATGCGCGTTAAAGTGGCCAAAGCCTACTGCGATGATGAGCACAAGCGTGAGGCAAACAGCCAGACCAAGCCATCGCACGATGCGATCGATGGCGAAGATACTGCGATAGAGAACGGCAATCGCGACTCCACATGCTGCCATTGCAATTAGTGTTTGTTCACTCATTACAAGAGGCACGCCGAGCAGCGACGTGGCAGCGAAGGCACGATTCGCGTGCGGCATGAAAAAAGAAAGATATTGCGAAAATCCAATACACCCGGATGCTATGGAGAGAGGCGCGCTGATCAGCAACTGCCATGCATACAGAAACGAGAACGCCCGCCCCCAGGTTCTCCCACCGTAGAGATGCTTCAAATAGGCATAGGAGCCTCCAGCCTCAGGATACGCAGTCCCCAACTCACTCCAGATCAGGCCGTCGCATAGCGAAAGTAGGGCCCCCATTAACCAGCCAAGGATCGCCTGTGGTCCTCCCATGACTCCAACAATAAGTGGCAAGGTCACAAACGGACCCACACCGACCATGTCGATGACATTTAGGCCTAGTGCGGAAGCCGTCGAAAGGCCACGCCGGAGTTCATTTGTTTCTGTTTGTGTTGTCTTCACCGATTCAGAAGGCTTAGATCGATAACTCATTGCAGTGCTTTCACTAACGTGCACCTTAGTCTATCTGGGTCGATACTGCACCTCGACATGGAACCGCACCAACTTCAAGATTTTTGGGAAGAGTGTGCGTGGTATGACCAATTGCAGGTAATATTTCGTTGGGCCGCCAGTGCGCCCTTGGAGAGACAATGAATCCCCCGACGCTTCGATTTGCGGTAGTGGCAACAGTAGTCGCTGTTACGGCAGTTCCCGCGCTGGCAGCGACCAAAGTTTGCGATACACGCACTTATGGAGCCAAAGCCGACGGCGTAACCAAAGATACGAAGGCTATTCAGGCTGCGATCGACGATTGCTCCAAGGCCGGTGGTGGAACCGTCAAACTCACCGGAGGTACTTTCCTCTCGGCGCCGATTGCACTCAAGAGCAACATCACGCTCGACATTGCCAAGGATGCGATCTTGATGGGCTCTCCCGATCATGCAGACTATCCTGCCAAGACCGAGTTTCGCGCCGAAGGAACGCAATCTCTGGTAAGCGCAACGAACGCCGAGAATATTACGATCATCGGCGCTGGCACGATTGACGGCAACGGTGAGACCTGGTGGGCACAGGCGCGGGCGACGCATAACGCGGGCGTTGTGGGACAGGTGCAGTTTCGTCCGCGGTTGGTTGTTTTCGACCATTGCAAACACATCCTGATGGCAGGCATCACCGTGCAGAACTCGCCAAGCTGGCAGATTGTTCCGTATTACACAGACGATATGACGATCCGCAACGTGCGCATTCTCGCTCCGCAGCACTCACCCAACACTGACGCGATCGATCCCTTCAGTTCGTCGAATATGGTGATTGACCACGTGTACGCTGACGTGGGAGACGACAATATCGCTATCAAGAGCGGGATCATCAACTCTCCGGGACCCGACGCGCCGAGCAAGAACATCACGATTACGGACTGCGAGTTCATGCATGGACATGGTCTCTCGATTGGCAGCGAGATCGCTGGCGGCGCCCAGAATATTCACGCTGAGAGGATTCACTTCAAGGGAACCGATCAGGGAATCCGCATCAAAGCCAATCGCGACCGGGGCAACGATGTCAGCAACATCTCGTTCAAGGACATCACGATGGAGGAAGTGAAGACGTCAATCCTCATCAGCGAGTATTACCCGAAGGCGATGCCTGAAGGAGATGTAAAGGCCGAGCCGGTGCAACGTCTGACTCCGTTCTTTCACAACATCACGATCGAGAATGTGAAGTCTGTGAACAGTCCTTGGGCAGGAGTAATTGTGGGTCTGCCTGAATCGCCGGTGAAGGATATAGTCCTGAAGAACGTCAATATCCAATCCCAGAAGGGATTCCAGATCGCCTATGCAATGGTGACGGCTTCGAACTTCAAGGTCACTACAACGGAGGGCCAGAGCATTACTGTTGCTCCGAATGCGAAGCTGACTGTGAAGTAAAAATCAGCCGACTTCTTATCGAGGAAGATCATCTCTCGCTGGACTTCGGAATGCGGCGGCCGAAAATCGCGGTGCCTACCCGGATGCAAGTGCTACCCTCCTCGATCGCCACCGTGAAGTCGTTCGACATTCCCATTGAGAGCTGAGTTACCGAAGGGAAGCGTGCTGCTGACTCGTCACGAAGACGGCGCAGTTCGCGGAAGTATGGCCTTGCTGTCTCTGCGTCTTCCGACCATGGCGGAACAGTCATCAAGCCGGCTGTCTCGATCGATTCCAATTCCTGCATCGCAGCGAGGAGTGATTGCAGTTCGTCAGGAGCGAGGCCATGCTTGGACTCTTCGTGGCTGAGTTTCACCTCGACCAGCACTGGCAGTTTCTTTCCGAGTGCGGTTGCCGTTGTGTTCAGGCGTTGCGCGATTTTCAGCGAGTCGACTGCATCGATAGCATCGAACAGTTCCGCGGCCTTGCTAGTCTTGTTCGACTGCAGCGGACCGATGAGGTGAAACTTTGCGCCTGCAAGGTTTTTCACTCTCGGCGATTTTTCCTGAAACTCCTGCACGCGGTTCTCGCCGAAGAGCCGTTGACCGGCGGTGTAGGCTTCGAAGATCATCTCCGCCGGATGGACCTTGCTAACGGCCATCAGGGCCACTTCGGATTCTGGCCGATTGGCTCGGCGGCAGGCTTCGGTAATCTGTTCGTGCAGGTGGGCGAGGTTGTCTGCGATCGACATGCTCTCTGCATCTTATCGTTTTGACCTATCTTCTTTTGGAGGCGACACCTGAATGTGGACGATTCTGCTGCTGATTGGCTCGAATATTTTCATGACCTTCGCCTGGTACGGGCACCTGAAATTTCGCGAGGTCCCGCTGTGGAAGGTTATTGTGGTGAGCTGGTCGATTGCGTTTTTTGAGTACTGCCTTCAGGTGCCTGCTAACCGAATCGGGGCGAAGACCTTCTCACCGGACCAGCTGAAGGTGATTCAGGAGGTCATTACCTTGACGGTCTTCGGCGTCTTCTCGACGTTTTACCTTGGCGACAAGCTGCATTGGAACCACCTTGCTGCGTTCGCCTGCCTTGTTGCCGGGGCGTTCTTTATGTTCCACAAGTTCTAAGGCGCACGTTACACTCCCGTACGTCTTTGCGCAAATATTCATAAGGCTAGGTTTAGCTTTGGAATTCCCTGCAACTTACTGTTAAGTATAAGAGCCCTGTACGCAAAAATATTCTTTCTAAGTCACTTAGCCACGAAGATTGCCCAGCTTTTTTGGGTGGAACTCAGCTTACACGATAACTCCATGGTTCAGCGTGGCTTAGGAGCTTTCGTTCGCAGAATTGTTCGATGAAATTTGCTTTCTTTTTCTTCTTCGAATAGTGATGGAGTTTCCTGAAAAAGCTCGTTCAGGAAGCTTTCGCGGTAGTTAAGGAAGCGGCGGACGATCTGTAGCGGAACGCTATCCTCGTAGGCGATCTCGCGCAGGTGACCGTCATCGAAGGAGAGAATCTGCGCGCCGGGGTAGCCTAGCAAGACTGGGGAGTGGGAGGAGATCAGAAACTGCGCATCCTTGAAGCGGCGGAGCGTGTCGTTGAGGAGGATGAGGAAGGAGAGCTGTCGCTGGGCTGAGAGGGCGGCCTCGGGTTCGTCGAGAAGGAAGAGGCCGTTACGAGTGAATTTGCGCTCGAGAAGAGTGAAGAAGGTTTCGCCGTGAGAGCGGGAGTGAAGGCTTTGGCCACCGTAGCTGGGAAGAATCGGAGCGCCTCGTCCCGCGTTCTCCCGTGGATCGTCCAGATCGTCGAGCCGGGTGGCGGTGTTGAAGAAGCTTTCGGCGCGGAGAAAGAAGCCTGCGCCGGTGCGCTTGTCGAAGGAGAGGCGGAGGGCTTTGACGAGCGCGTCGATTGAATGATTGCTCGGTGTGGTGTCGCTCGAAAAACTGCGGTTGCCGCCTTCGGGGCCGAATCCGTAGTGGGCGGCGATGGCTTCGAGGAGTGTGGATTTTCCGGAGCCGTTTTCTCCGGCGAAGAAGACGATGCGGGAGTGGAGATTGATCTCTGGAAGCGTGGCAATCGTTGGGACTGTGAATGGATACGCGGTCCAGTCTTCGACGCGTTCGCGGAGGAGGGTGATCTTTTTGAGCATGATGATCCGAGCGAATTGCTATCGATTTATTCTGCGCCATTCCTCGGCGGTGAGCTCCCATATTTCGGTGGGAAGGCGGCCGGAGACATAATTGGCCTCAGTCTGCTCGATGCAGCGCATGCCCTGGCGAAGGGAGATTGCGCGTGAGGCGGCATTGTCGCGAGCCTTTTTTATGCAAAGGACCGGCTGTCTGAGATCTTCAAACCAAAAACGCGTTACTTCTTTGGCGGCCTCGGTCATCAGGCCGCAGCCTTGCCACTCGCGTGCGATCCAGAAGCCGCGATTGTTGTTGCCCTCGCGCACTAAGCAGATGGAGCCGATGACCTTCGCCTCGGGATCGTTTTTGAAACGAAGCATCCAATGCCATTCGTCTCCGCGTTCGATGGCGGGAAGGGCGTCATCGCGATAATAGGACTCGGCGCCGTTTTCTGGAAAGGGCCACGGAACGCGGGCGTTAAGTTGTTTGACGATCTCCCATTGCGCAAAGAGCGGTTGTACTTCGGCTGCATCAGCAAGAGTGAGCGGACGCAGGATGAGGCGTGAAGTTTCGAGTGATGGAGTGGTCATGAATGATCTTTCAACTGAGATTTAGGTGAACAGCTTATCCATCATCGCCATGGCCTGTTCTGATTTTTCTATTTTCGAGTGCCGCTATGTGACCACTGTAACGTCGGGTAGAAATTGTTGCGCGTTTGGTAAGAACAAGGAACTGTGGGAGAACTTTTGCCGTGGAGCCGGTTTTGAACCTATACTGACCGCTTACTAAGCTGTCGCGTAGACCCCCAGGGCCTTTTCCGATCTAATTTCAACGACCGGGGCACCCTTTTGGCAACCAACCGAGTCTGTGAGCCCGTACTTATCCATCGGAGAAGCGAATGTAGCTTCGCCAGCGACGTCGGGAAGAATTGGATCTTCTGCCTCGCCGCACTCTGGCTCCTTGCAGCGCAACCTGCGCAATCCCAGGAAACGGGGAACCCTGCGTTGGTGGATGCCCCGCAGGCAACGAATCCCATTCCAAAAACAGACACTCCGATGGCGGCGAATGCAGTCGTGATTCCGAAGCCGGAGAAACAGCCTGTGAGAAGTGAGATTGCCGTGATGGGCATGATTCCGGATGGCGACTATCGGCTCTTCAGCGCCACGGTTCGGTGCAATGCGTGGACGGTCGCAGTGGAGTATGACCGCCACAGCTGGGGCCATTTTCTGGGTTCCCAAATGGACTATGTCGTGGAGGTTATTCCGGTTCTTATTCTCAGTGAACCGGCGGTATCCGATTTTTGGGGGAATCCATACAGTCCGAACCAGAAGCTGGTGCCTGGTCTATCGATTTCGCCGTTCGGCTTTCGTTTTTTGTGGCGCGGTGACAGGGCCATCAAGCCGTACGTGGTTGGCAAACTGGGCGCGGCAGTCTTTACCGAGAAGGTGCTTTCGAACGCCGCGAGCTATGCGAATTTCAACGTTCAGGCTGCTTTTGGAGTTCAGATCAAAATGACGGACCGGATGGATCTGCGCATAGAACCGTTCCAGTTTTTTCATGTCTCGAACGGTTATCTGGCCGCGAGCAATCCTGGAATGGATGAACTGGCGACAAGGATCGGGATCAGTTACTACGTGCGAAAGCCGAGTCGTACGCGCTGAAGGGTTTTCTGCATGGAAGTTGCCTGTGTTTTCAGCGGCCGTGATCTTCCAGGAATTTTTCGACTTCGAGGGCGGCCATGCAGCCTGACCCGGCGGCGGTGATTGCCTGGCGGTAGCGGCGGTCCTGGATGTCTCCGCAGGCAAAGACGCCGGGGATGATTTCGCCGTTGAGCGTGGGGAAGACATTGTTGCGGGTGAGGATGTAGCCGTCCGGGTCGAGGTCCATCATTCCCTTAAAGGCGATGGCGTTGGGGATGTGGCCAATGCCCAGGAACATGAAGCTGACAGGAAGCACGTACTGGTCGCCGGAGGTGGTGTTTTTGAGACGGAGACCTTTGACCTCTTTTTCCTCGACGCCGAGAACCTCTTCGACAGTGGTGCTAGTGAGGAACTTGATGTTGGGGTGGGCCATGGCGCGTTCCAGCATGATTTTGGAGGCGCGGAATTTTTCAGTGCGGTTGATGAGCGTGACTTTGGAGGCGAAGCGCGTGAGAAAGAGAGCCTCTTCCATGGCAGAGTCGCCGCCGCCGATAACGGCGATTTCTTTGCCGGAGGAGAAGAAACCGTCGCAGGTGGCGCAAGAGCTGACGCCGTAGCCGATGAGAGCCTGCTCGGACGGGAGATTAAGCCAGCGCGCGGAGGCTCCAGAGGCGATGATGAGCGTGCGAGTATGGATCATCTCGCTGCCGATGGTGAGTGCGATGGGCCGCTTGGTGAGATCGACGGAGCTGAGGTGAGCCATCTTGAGCTCGGCGCCGAAGCGGACGGCCTGCTTCTTCATGTTCTCGATGAGCTCTGGACCTTGAATCCCTTCGGGCCATCCGGGGAAGTTCTCGACCAGCGTGGTGATGGAGAGTTGACCGCCGGGCTCGTGACCTTCGAGGACAAGTGGCTTGAGGTTGGCGCGGGCGGTGTAGATGGCAGCGGTCAGGCCGGAGCACCCTGAACCGAGGATGACAGTGTCGCGTGTCGTATTTTCAGGCATATGGACCCTAGTAGTGTAAATGCGCGACGGTCAAAAAGGATGCAAGAGGGGCTTTGGTGAAAGAATTGAGCTATGGCGAATCTGACGTTGGTCTATGGAATGAGGCTGTTACCCGCGGATGAGGTAGCGGCAGTGGGCGATGCGCCCGTGACTTTGAAGAACGGCAATGAGGCTAAGGTAACGATGCATGTGCTGGAAGGCAGCCGGGAGCAGATTGAGACACAGCTAAAGATGAGTTTGGACGCGTTTTTCGATTTTTATCCGGAGATCTAACCTGCCGCCGAGTGTGCGGAATCAGGCCAGGTGTTCGCCTTCGCATTTTTCCTAACCCAAAAAAGGGAAAGGCGGAGGAAGAGATGGTTTGGTTTCTGTAAAGATCGTCGCGGGCGAGTGATCGTCTTGTTTTGCATCAGGTGTCGGATCAGGCCTATGTAATTTTTTGTGGGCAAATGCTGGCGGTTCATCGTCCGGGCAACTGCGTGTCGATTGATGCGGGCGTTCAGGCGTGTGCGGGGCTGGCGTGGTCGTAGACGAACGACAATGTGCTTACGGTAGACCACAGGCAAGCCGGCACAGCGAATCTTGCGGTGGCGACGCGTTCCCGGGGATTCGTTTCAAAGTCACTAGAGAAACAGCGGTATAGCTGCGCGATAGCCGGACTGGTTGGAACCGATGTGACTGAAGATCATCTAACAGGAGAGATATAGCGAGATAAGCTGGACATGTCGAACGGGGCATCACATTAGGAACGAAGCCCTTTGAAGGAACCGGGAGCCTGAGTATGGCGGTAACGGATCGAAGAGACATAGAACGTAAACGGGTGGTTATCCTTGGTGGCGGGTTTGCCGGGATCAATGCGGCAATCAACCTTGCGCACCTACCGGTCGACGTCACGATGGTGGATCGTAAGAACTACCATCTCTTTCAGCCTCTGCTGTACCAGGTTGCGCTTGCGGTGCTTTCGCCAGCAGATATAGCGCAGCCGATTCGCGCGATCGTGCGGAATCATCCGAATATTGACGTTCTAATGGATGAGGCGATCGGCTTCGATCTGCAGGGACAGGTTGTTCTGCTGAAGACTGGCGTTCGGCTCGAGTATGACTACCTGATTCTTGCGACGGGTTCGACGCACTCTTACTTTGGCCGTGACGATTGGGCGAAGCTCGCTCCGGGACTCAAGACTGTCGAGGATGCGACGGAGATTCGACGGCGGGTTTTGCTAGCGTTTGAGCTTGCTGAACGGGAGATGATGGAGAAGGGAACTCATCCTGCACTAAATTTTGTCATCATTGGCGGAGGACCTACTGGCGTTGAATTGGCGGGGGCGATCAGCGATATTGCAAAGCTTTATATGGCTAAGGATTTTCGGCATATCGATCCATCGATGGCGCAGGTGCTAATTCTGGAGGGTTCACCGAATATTCTTGCTGCTTATCCTGAGGATTTGCAGCGCAAGGCGGGCGAGCAGCTTAAGGCGCTGGGTGTGAATTACCGCACCAATGCTCATGTAAGCGATGTGCAGCCCGGGTATGTGATGGTCGGCGACGAACGCATCGATGCGGTGGTTACTCTATGGGCCGCGGGTGTGCAGGCTTCGCCTCTGGGTAAACTGCTTGGTGTTCCGACTGACAGGCGCGGGTGTGTTTTGGTTGATGGGTTTCTGAATCCGCCGGGGCATCCGGAGATTTTTATCTGCGGCGACCTAGCACATGTCGAAGAGAACGGAAAGCAGGTCCCAGGAGTTGCGCAGCCCGCAATTCAGATGGGTCGTTATGCGGGGAAACGTGTCGGCTACCTGATTGCCGTAGGACAGGGAAGCGATGGGAGCGGCCTGAACCAGACGTTTCACTATTTCGACAAAGGCGATATGGCTACTATAGGCCGCAAAGCCGCAGTGGCGAATATTCAGTGGCCGTTCAAAGGCCACTGGAGCGGGTTGCCGGCATGGCTGACGTGGCTCATCGTGCACATCTTTTTTCTGATCGGGTTTCGGAACCGGCTTTCAGTCTTTCGGCAGTGGGCGTGGACGTATCTGACGTTTCGGGACAGCGCTCGGCTGATTACCGGCTCGCAGGAGCTGCCGGGATGGAATGCGAAGGATGATGCGAGTGGAGTTCTGACGACAAAGCCGCTGGATATGGCTTCACCTAGGACCTGATTCGGGTGTTGCGGATGCTCAAGATATCAAAAAAGAGGGCAGCGATGAAACCGCTGCCTCTTTTGCTGCGAGTGAAGTTGATCAAGGTTTGACGCCGTACTTGCCCTGGGCAAGTACGGGCACAGTGGGAGCGGCAACGCCAAGAATCTGGACTACCGGTACTGAGCCTGACTTTCCATTGACGGTCCAGAGAGCTCCGGCAGCGTCGATGGCCATTGTCTGATCTCCATTGGTAACGAGAGCCGACGAATTTATGCCTGCGCTGTTATAGGGGGCAAAGCCGTTACCCACGGAGGTAAGCAGAAAGCTTCCCGAATTGCCACCGGTTGATCCCACTGACGGATCGAATTCGACGATGGCTCCAGCCGTGTAGCTCTTGATAAAGATTCGATTGTTGCCGTCAACAACGATGGAGCGGGAACCGTCGAGGCCGAGGCCTGAGGTGACTGTGGGAGTGTAGACGAGAGGCGTTCCTGTTGGATTGCCATGCGCACTCATATAAAGAGAGCTTGCATTGGTTCCACTCACTGTGTTCGTGATCCACGTGTTACCGTTTTTGTCGATCGCTGCAGCATAGTTCGCGGAACCGCTCGTTGCAGTTGAGGATACCGGTGCGGTGTAGGGGGAGAGGAAGAAGTTCGTTATGCCCGCACCCTGAGAGGGTCCCCAGACGTTTCCGGTTTTTGCGTCAACCGTGAGCGCGTAAACACCTCCCGATCCGATCACGTTACTTGTGCTGAAGGTAGTCGGCGTCGTCGCGAAGGTATTGGATCCCTGGTAGGCGAGCTGACCGAAGATCTGAGTGCCGGAACTGGCCTTGGTGGAGTACCAGATATTGTTGCTGCCATCCACGGCGATCCCGGATAGAGCAATTGTACCCGGCGTCGTTACCTTTGTGGTTGCTGTGCCGGGAGTGTATTCGTAGATATTTCCGCCGCCGGTTGCATTGTCAACCGTCCAGATGTTGCCATTCAAATCGACGGCGACTTGGCGGGTGGAGTTGGCGGTCTGTAGAGCTGTGTTGCCCCAACCTCCATTCGGAGAAAGGACGGTCCCGTTGCTGGAGAGTTCGATCAAACCAGCGTTGGTGACGCCGGTAATCCAGAGATTGTCACTTGCGTCTGCGGCAATTCCCCACGGGACTTCAGCGGCGGTGGTTCCGTCTGTAGTGAATCCGGCGGTGTAAAGTACGCCAATCGACAAATCGTTGGGGGCAGAGGCGCCGACCGTGGGCTGGAACGAGGGAGTGGCCGAAATCAGACCGTAGAGCGTAGCGGTATTATTCCCCGGAAACTGCGCCATGTCGAGCGCGGCCTGCCAGGTGTTCACTGGAGCTGATCCGAAACCGGCGGGTGGCGTTGCGGCCGTAAAGAGGGCGGAACAGGACGTACTCGTTTTCGAGGTTGAATTGACGCATGGCTCCAGGATATCAGCCAGGCTGTTGATCATATTGCTTGGTACGCTGCCATTACCGCCGGGCGTGGTGGCTCTGGCTGAGCCACTATTGAAGTCCACAATATTTGCCGCATTCAGAAAGGCGTGAGTAAGTCCCGTTGTGTTGGTAGCGCTTGCCCCGATTTGTACGGGAACCGGACTGGTCGTAGTGGTATTGGCGAATCCGCTCAGCGCGTAGGCTGCGGCGATCGTGGTGACTTCGTCGATGTTGACGTGAGTACTGGCGCCTACGGTGGCGCAGTCCCCAAGCGCCGCTACGAGCACGATGGCGTTGTTATTGGTTCCGGCGGTGAGTCCGGGATTACCTCCGGTGGCGACGATGTAAATCTGTGAGCCAGGAGGGCAACCTGTAAGATTTGTAATCTGGAAATGGCCGTTGGAGTCGGTCGTTGCCGTTCCTATCCCGCTCGGGGTAGAACCGTAGCCGGTGCTGCCATTTGCGAAGAGGGTGATGGAGGCTCCACTGATTGGAGGCTGGCCACCGAAGGCGGTGCCACTGATGACCAGAGTGTGAGTCGCGGTGTCGGTATATGGCGCCACGGCGCAACCGCTAAGGAACCATGCAGAGACAGAACACAAAAGAACGGCTGCAGGCCCGAGACGTTTACAGGAAAAGCTTCTGACTATAGGTGTGCGCAATCAACTTCCTCCCACTTGATTCATCGGTAGATCAAAGGTTCACTAAGCTCTCTAAGTCGTTTGAAACTTAGATTGACGGAGGTTGATTCTCCATCAAAAGGAAATGAAATTCCACACGATTCTGCAAAGGTTAGCGTAGTGGTTATCTACGATTTTGTAGCTAACTCTATTGGGGGATTCCCTCGAACGAACGTCGAGGAACTGGGGCTCAGGGCGGGTCTTTATTGCAGGAGATTGTCCGCACTAAAGAAGAAGGACCGCTTTTTAGCGGTCCTCGCTCTCGTCGATTTCGGCAACAAGATCAGTTCGTGGAGTTCTCAATTTGTTTCCATTCAGCGTCGGAGAGATGCACGGCAGCAGTCGCGATGTTTTCCTCGAGATGCTTAACCGAAGACGTTCCGGGAATCGGAAGCATGACCGGCGAGTGATGCAAAAGCCACGCCAGTGAAAGTTGAGAGACGGTGGCCCCGTGGATTTTGGCCGCCGAGTCAAGCTTGCCGCCCGGTTGCGCGAGCTTGCCGGCAGCAACCGGAAACCAGGGGATGAATGCGATCCCATGTTTCTCGCAGTATTGCAGAACGTCCTCGTGCTGGCGGTCGCCTAAATTGTATTGATTCTGCACACTGACAATCTCGATGGCCTTGCGAGCCTGATTGATCTCGTGCGGCTTCACCTCACTGAGACCGACGTGCCGAATCTTGCCTTGTTCCTGGAGTCTTTTGATTGCTCCGAGCGATTCCTCGACCGGCACCTTCGGATCGATGCGATGAAGCTGCCAAAGATCGATGCGGTCTATCTTCAGACGACGCAGGCTCATCTCAACTTGCTGGATCAGGTACTCAGGCCTGCCCACGGGTACCCATTTGTTCGGGCCCTGTCGCGTAAATCCAGCCTTGGTTGCAATCACAACACCCTTGGCGTACGGAGCCAGCGCTTCGCCGATGAGTTGTTCACTTACTTCGGGGCCATAGGAGTCGGCGGTGTCAATGAAGTTGACTCCAAGCTCGACCGCGCGCTTGAGAACTCTTTTTGCCTCTTCTCGGTCTTTAGGCTCACCCCAGATCCCGTCGCCGGTAATCCTCATTGCCCCGTAGCCCAACCGGTTGACAGTCAAATCGCCGCCAATCGCAAACGTTCCGCTCGCCTGTGCATGTACTGCCGTTGAAGTCGCCATGCACTATGGGATGCTGGCTGCTGGGCGAAGATGCATGGTCTCGCCTTCTTCAAGAACTTTTACCCGTCCCTTAATACCGAGTCGTACGGCTTCCGCTTCAAGACGTTCGAGAGGCTCGTGCATCGGCTCGCGGCCCAGTCGGAAGGTTCCATAGTGCATGGGCACCATTCGTTTGGCGCCCAGGTCTACGAAGCCGCGGACTGCTTCCTCCGGACTGGTGTGAACCGACCGATGACTATCCGGGAAGTACGCCCCGATGGGGAGCAACGCGACTTCGGGTTTCAGCCGCGCACCAATCTCGCTAAATCCTTCGAAGTAGGCGGTATCGCCCGAGTGATAGATTCTTTGGCCGCCGCCTTCGATGACGTAGCCGCCGTAACCTCGATGCACGTCGCGAAATAAGCGCGCACCCCAATGCTTGCATGGGGTCATGGTGATCTTGAGACCCGCTACCTCGGCGTCCTCCCACCATCGGAGGCCGTGGATTGTGCGAAAGCCCAGCCGTTCGACAAGATCCTCGACACCTCTGGGCACAACAACCTCGGGGGTGGTTCCGGTTAGCCGTCGTGTGGCACGGATTACGCGCCGGAGTGAGGCGATATCCAGATGATCCATGTGCGCGTGGGTAAGGAGTACCAGGTCGATTGGCGGGAGCCCGTCAATCCGTAGGCCGGGTCGGCGCTGTCTTCGCAATACTATGAGCCGTTTGGAGAAAACAGGATCGACAAGGATCTTGCGTCCGGCTACCTGAAGAAGAAAAGAGGAGTGGCCGATGAAAGTAACGCCCAGTTCGTCGCGCTCCACCAATTTCACCGGGCGAGGAACTCCGGTCAGAGGGTTCTTATTGCTCTCGCGTACCTGACGCCAAAGCTGTTCAACCTTTTTAACTGCGAAGGGTCTGTCTTTCCAGGATTTGCGCATCTTCTCTCCGCTATTTAGATGCGCAACATAACACCGGCGCACTAACCGATTGTAAATTCGGGCACCCGGCGGCTTCCGACTGCGGCAGGGAATCCACCTAGTTAAGGAACGGTGTGATCGAAGCCGTCGCTGCAGCGAATGAGTCGGCTTCAAGTCAAGCAGACCTATCTTCTTGCAACGACGGCCTCCGATGCGTTCGACTGTGACTACTTCGCCTGTCGCTTTAGGATGTCACCAAGACGGTCCGGAACGCTCGAGACACGTTCCAGCTGCGGATAGCGTTCGCCTCCGTGGTAATCCAACCGAACGACCTTGTAAAAGCCTGTATTCACGATGATCAATTCGACCGCAGGGCCTGAGTCTTTTGCATCGTGAATAGCAGCTTTCAGAACGTCGGGGCTATAGGCTCGTCCGTCGACGGCTATGATCTTCATTCCCGGTCCTACCCCTGCTTTGTCAGCAACGCCGCCCTTGAGAACATCGGAGACCGTACCGGACTTTCCTGCATGGAGACCGATCGAGTACCAGAAGTCGAAGCTGCCGCGCTCGGCATCTTCCATTGCACTCCATGCGTTCGGCTTATCTGAATAGGAAAGTTTGTAACCGCCGTTTTCGACACCGCCAAGCGGTGCCTGATAGGAGTTCGAGTCCACCCGCGAGCGAAGAAACGTCGCCCAGTCGTTTGCGACGACACTATTCAAATCAGCGACGACATCTTCGAACGTGTAGGAGACAACTTTTGGTGCGGTATTGCCGCCGAGACCATGGAATTTGGCCACAAAGTCGTCGATGGATTTCTTACCGTCGGTCATTTTGCGAATGGTTGTGTCGACGTCGAGCCAGATGAGCTCGCCTTCGTCGTAATAGTCGACGTTGAGGCGCCAATTATCCCAGCCGCCACCAGCTGCGTAGAGAATCTGCGCTGAGGTTGCGGTGTCCTGAATATCGCGCCAGGTGCGGCCTGGGCGATTGTCATATTGTGCGGCGATGGTGGAGAGGCGCTGCTTGTACTGCTCGGGCGTCCAGATTCCGCAGCGAGCGGCGAGGACGTCGCCGAGGTATTCGGTGAGTCCTTCATAGACCCAAAGTAGATCCCCGACCATCGGTTTTTGATAATTACTGGTGGCGAGGCCCGCGGGACGCCGATATTTGCCATTCCAGCTATGAGTGAATTCGTGAGGAAGGAGCAGACCGCCGAGCGTGAACTCACGGTCATCGGTAAAAGTGGTGGCGGGGACACGGTCGTCGCTGGACTGATGATGCTCCAGGCCGAAGTGCGCGACCTCATCGCTGAGGGTTACGAGAAAGTGATAGGCGCCATAGTGACGACTCTTATAAAGAGCGCCGGTTTCGCGAACGAGTCGGTCGAATTCAGCGATGTGTTCCTTGGAGAGCTCAACTTGTTCAGGTCCGTCGGCAGCCATGTCGAGGTAGTGTTTCGGAGTGATCTCGGGAGCGAGCTCTACCTCACGAAAATAGCGGCCGGCAAGGACTGGCGAGTCGACGAGTTGTTCGAGGGAGACAGTTTTGAACGTCGTGTTTGAGTTGGTTCCCGATTTTGTGACGTGGGTGGTTTCGAGCGCGGTGCCGAACTTCCAGCTAGTGGGCACCGTGATCGAGGGAGCGAACATAACGTCGCTTGCATTGGTGTTGTCGGGATAGACGAGGAGCTCGTTCCAGCTGAGAAGCGCGAGGTTTTCGCTCGTGGAGGCACCGGCGGAGAAGCCAGACGCAGAGGCAGTAGCAAGGAAGTCGATTCTCATCTCGAGCTTCGTCACACCCTGCGGCACGGTGATGTGGTAGGCGAACATCTCAACCTTGTCGCGCTCCCATTTGATGGGCTGGCCATTCCCAGTGATGAAAAATCCGGTCATGTTTTCGATGGGACCAGTGGGGCCGTGTTCGCCGGGAATCCACTTCGGATAGACGACCGTCAAAGGGCCGGGTGTTACCGATATCACTTCGGTGGCGTGAAGAATTTTGCGTGGTGCTTCCGTCAGATCCACGTTCAAAGAAATCGCTGTTCCCTGTGCAACAGCTACCGAAGTTCCAACTGCCACAACGAAAGCCGCACTGGCACACTTCATCCAAAGACCCGTCATCGTTTGCCTCGCTCTATCACTTTTTGAAACCGCAAACAGTCTACCTCCCTCGACCGAAGCTCTTGGCCTAAATGGGCAATTTACAGGTAGGATGATGCAAACAGGAGAATCCATGTCTTTGAAGTTTCTGGCAGGCCTCGCTTCTGCAACACTCCTTCTTCCTCTTTTCCTTTCCGCACAACAACCCGCGCCGCAACCTTTGCAGGCGATGCCCTATTCGCCCTCTCTTGATGTCGGCAGTCTTGACCGTTCGGTCGATCCCTGCGTGGACTTCTACAGGTTTTCGTGCGGTGGGTGGATGAAGAAAAATCCTATTCCTGGTGACCAGTCCGGCTGGAGCGTCTACGCCAAACTGGGCAACGAGAATTCGCAGTTTCTGTGGGGCATTTTGGAAGAAGATGCGAAGGCGAAGAATCGCACCCCCGTGCAGCAGAAGGTGGGCGACTACTTTGCCGCGTGCATGAATACGGCGGCGATCGATGCGCTTGGCATCAAGCCGGCTGAGCGGGGGCTTGCCCGCATCGATGCATTGAAGACTCGTCCGGAATTGGTCGCTGCGATCAGCACGCTGCACCATGAGTATCCGGGGGGCTATTTCTTCGGATCGGGAACGGGCCAGGATGCGGTGGACTCGTCGCTGGTGATTGTTGAGTTAGGCGCTGGCGGGCTTGGGCTGCCTGATCGCGACTACTACCTGAAAACTGACCCGAAGAGCGTGAAACTTCGTGAGCAGTATGTCGCTTACATCGAGAAATTATTTGCTCTGAGCGGTGAGAACGCTGAACCGGCCAAAGCCGATGCCGCGGCGACCCTGCGCATTGAGACGGCGCTTGCTACTGCGTCGCTGACGCGTGTGCAGCGGCGGAATCCGCACAATACGTATCACATGATGACCGTCGCAGAGGTTAGCCAGATCGCTCCGGCAATCGACTGGGCACAGTATTTCGCATTGCAGGGTGCGCCGGGAGTTACCAAGCTGAATGTCTCGCAGCCGGAGTTCATCAAGGCAGTACAGGCCGAGCTCACGACAGAGCCGGTGGAGGCTCTGCGCGCCTATCTGCGCTTCCACTTTCTTACCTCTGCAGCCCCCTATCTTGGGCATCCGTTTGAGCAGGCAGAGTTCGATTTTTATTCGACCACGCTGCGCGGAACTCCAACGATGCCGCCACGATGGAAGACCTGCACACGCGCTGTCGATCGCAATCTTGGTGAGGCGCTGGGGCAGGAGTTCGTCAAACGCACCTTTACGGCCGACACCAGGGCGAAGACGCAGTTGATGACCGAGCAGATCGAGACCGCGATGCAGCACGAGATCGAAAATCTCGACTGGATGAGTCCGGAGACGAAGCAGGAGGCATTACGTAAGCTGCATGCAATCCGCAATAAGATCGGGTATCCAGATAAATGGCGTGACTACTCGAAGCTTGAGGTCAAGCCGAACGACTACTTCGGCAACGCATCGCGGTCGTACCAGTTTGAAGATGCGCGCCGGTGGAACAAGCTCGGCAAGCCCGTCGATCTGAATGAATGGGGCATGACGCCGCCGACGGTGAATGCTTACTTCAATCCACAGATGAACGATATCAACTTTCCCGCCGGCGTTCTGCAGCCGCCGCTGTACGATCCGAAGTTGGATGACGCGCCGAACTACGGCAACACCGGTGCGACGATCGGCCACGAACTGACCCATGCCTTCGATGACGAGGGGCGCCAGTTTGACGCGAAGGGAAACCTTCGCGATTGGTGGACACAGACCGATGCGAAAGGATTCGAAGACCGCATCAACTGCATTCGCGATCAATACGCACAATACGTTATCGTGGACGACATTCCCATCAATTCCAAATTGACGAGCGGTGAGGATGTTGCTGACCTTGGCGGAACTCTTCTGGCGTACATTGCATGGAAAAAGCAGACCGAGGGGACCAAGCTGACGAACGCAGACGGCTTCACTCCGGATCAACGCTTCTTCGTAGGCATGGCGCAGTGGGCATGCGAGAATGAACGGCCGGAGAATCTTCGTGTTAGCGCTGTTACCAATCCACACTCACCTGGCTTTGCGCGTATTAATGGAGTCGTATCCAACATGCCGGAATTCCAGCATGCCTTCAGCTGTAAGGCCGGCCAGCCCATGGTGCACGCCCCCGCCTGCAAGGTCTGGTAGGTTCGTTTCTTTACACCGGCGGTTTTGCGACTCTGTCGTCGCGACCGCCGGTATCTAAATCGGCTCGCAGCCAGTACACTTGTCCCCAACCCATGAATCTTTACGCAATCGTTCTAGGCCTTATCGTCATCACTCTGCTCGGGGTCTCGCTTGGCCGCATCTCCAAGGTAAAGACAAAAGCTGACTATCTCGTCGCGGGCCGGTCGCTTCCCGCCATCGTGCTTATCTTCACGCTTCTCAGCTCATGGATAGGCTCCGGGTCGCTGCTCGCAGGCGCGGAGAATGCTTATAAGCATGGCTTCCCCGCCTTGTGGCAGGCGGCTGGCGGTTGGGCCGGTCTTGTGATTATTTATTTCATCGCTCCCCGCGCCCGGAAGTTCGCTCAGTTCACCATCCCAGATTTGCTCGAAGCACGCTACAACCAAACTGCCCGTATTCTTGGCGTGATTGCAGTCCTCTTCGCCTACACGGCCATTACCAGTTATCAGTTCATCGGCGGCGGCGACATACTCCATCTCATTTTCCCATCGGTCTCTGCGCGTCACGGCCAGGAGATTATCGCGGCATTTGTCATTGTCTTTACTGCCATCGCAGGCATGAGTTCGGTCGCTTACATGGACCTGACCATCGGACTCTTAGCCACTATTACTCTGGTCGTTGCGGTCCCGATTCTTGCGCACATCGCCGGTGGCTGGTCAGCCATTGCTTCGTCGCTGCCTGCAACCCACTTCCAGGTGCTCGGCGACTTCACCCCAACCCGTGCCCTCGAGCTTTTTCTTCCGACTTGTCTGCTGATGCTTGGCAATCAGTCCATGTATCAGAAGTTCTTCTCCGCGAAATCCGAGAAAGATGCCACACAAGCGGTTGTCGGCTGGTTTATCGGAATCCTTATTCTCGAAACGGTGATCGTCGCCCTCGCAGTTATCGGATCCTCACTCTTCCCGTCGGGTGAGGTCAGCGAAAATCCGCGCGAGATCCTCGCCTATACGGCGCTCCATTCTCTCCCGCATCTGTTGGGAGCCATTATGGTAGGTGCGATCTTCGCGAAAGTGATCTCGACTGCGAACAATTTTCTCTTTTCTCCTGCCACCAACCTGATCAACGACGTCTATGTTCGCTACGTGAAGCCGGAGGCCTCCAACAGCAATATCCTCTTGGTCAGCCGCTTTCTCGTAGTGCTCCTCGGATGCTGGGCGCTCTATCAATCTCTTGGAACTCGCTCTGTACTAGAGAAGGCGCTCTATGCCTATACTGTCTACTCCGCAGCATTGACGCCAGTTATTCTGGCTGCCTTCTTCTGGAAGCGCGCGACTGCCGCTGCCGCGGTCTCAAGCATCTTTGCCGGGACTTTTGTTACGGTCTTCTGGGATTCGCAGTTTGTCCATACGCATCTGCCGGACTCCATCGCATCCCGCGACGCCATTCTCCCCGCACTGCTGGCCTCCCTTTTGTGTCTTGCGCTCGTTAGCCTGGTTACGCGGCCTCCAACGGAAAAACAGCTCCAGCCCTTCTCCGAAAGCTAAGGAACTAAATCCACAATTCCATTTGCGGAAATTTAACGCTAATGTTCGATGATTAATGTTTCTCCCGGGCAGCACACGGTTTTCCTCGCCGGACGAGTGGCGATGGCCCCCAAATGAAGGATTGATGAACTACTTACTGTTGCCCGATCTAGCCGCGATGGCGATGCTCCTGAGCATCCTCTACTTCTTGCGTCAACGTCATCCGCGCGAGACCGTAGATCTTTGGCTCATCGGACTGGTCTTCATCTTTTTTGAGGCGATCATTCACGCTGCGTACCCGCCGCCCGGTACCCTGCGGACAGTCGCACATGTCGTCAATCTCAACTTTTTCTATATTGCGGGGGCTATCTTTCTCTGGGCGTCGGGAAGAGATCTTTTTTCACGCAGGCTTTATCTTCTTTATCTCCTCATCAACTCGCTGCCTCCTGTCGCGTTGCTTACGATCTATGGTCTCAATATCCGTGTTCCAGCTGCTTATCATGGCGTTGCTGCCTGTGGCTTCGTGGTCGGCATTGTCAGTGCCGCCGCAATCGCTCACAAGTGGACTGTTCGGAGGGTATGGTGGACTCTTTTCCTGCAGTTTGGCACCTGGATCCCTATCTGGCTCTTCGCCTCGGCAGAGTCCTTTCGCGACGCCGCGTACTTTGTGCTTTTCGTTATCTATTTTTCTACTGCGGTTCTCTTCCAACTCAGTCTTCCTCGCAAGAGTCTCGGCAAGGTCGCTATCGTTATTGGATTTGTGATCTGGTCTCTCGTCTTTCTACTTCATTCGTGGGTGACTAACCATCCTGGATACGATCCGATTGCCGACGAGATATGGAATCTGCAGAAGTTTCTCGTCACAATTGGAATGCTTCTTGTCCTGCTGGAACAGCAGGTCTCAACCAACGAGTGGTATGCCTTCCACGATCACCTGACCGGACTCCCGAACAAGCGTCTTTTCGAGGAGCGTCTGACCACTGCGGTTCAGGGGTCAAACCTTAACAACACCCGCACGGCGCTGCTGATGGTCGATCTCGACGGTTTTAAGCTGATCAACGACACACAGGGGCACGACGCCGGCGACGAGGTGCTCCGCCAGGTTGCAAAAAATCTTCTCAGTGCCATCCGCCCACCGGATACGTTGGCCCGTTTTGGAGGAGATGAGTTTACCCTGATCGCTACGGACCTGCCGGGTGGCGAGCCGGCGGAGATCATTGCACAAACTGCAGCCGCACGCATCGACCGCGCACTGCGTAAGCCAGTCAATATCAACGGCAATACCCTTAACCTGTCGGGAAGTATCGGCGTAGCTATCTACCCTGACGACACGACTGACGAGTCGCTGCTCTGTCGGCTGGCTGACCAGCGCATGTACGAGCAGAAGCGCCAGATTCCCCTCCACTTCTAAATCGCCGAAATCAGATTTTTACGATGACCTTTTTCCTTCTGCTGCATCTATTCCAATACATATTTTCGTGAGGAGAACTTTGCATGGCGTCCGACACCAAATCTATCGATTTTAACGCAACCTTTTCTACCGCGGGTCTGGCCCTCGTATTTCCAATCGACTCTGCCTCGATCCGTTCTGAACCTGCGGACGGAGAAGTTCTCAGCGCGGCAATGCGGCGCGTCGACTTTGATGGGAACGACGAGGACGAGGTTGAGGAAGATGGCTTCGACGACGATAAGGAAGACGACGAATACGACGACGATGAGGACGATTACGATGATGAGGACGAAGACGAAGACGAAGATGATGATGAGGACGAAGACGAAGATGATGAACTAGACGACGAGGACGAGGAGGAGGATAACGAAGAAGAGCTAGATCTTATTTGAGCGCGTAGTTGAAGAGCAGATTGCTGGACGGGACCAGACGCGTATAGTCCTGGCTGAGAACTAATATCCGGCATCCGAGACAATGTTTAGTAGCTCCTCCCCCGCAAGGAACCTCCTTACCTGCTCTGCGCCGAAACGGAAGGCACGATGAATAAACTGCGGAGTTGAGCCTCCGACGTGCGGAGTGATCATGCAGTTGGGAGCGAACCACAGGGGATGACCCGCAGGCAGCGGTTCCGGATCGGTGACGTCGAGAACTGCATGGATTCGGTTTTGCTGCAGCGCCTCGCCCAGCGCATTGGTTACGACTACTGGGCCGCGTGCTGCGTTGACCAGCAACGCGCCTGGTTTCATCAGGGCGATCTCTTCTGCTCCGATCAACCCATGTGTCTCAGGGGTCAGCGGCACGATCGCCACGACAATATCGGCCTGCGGCAAAAGCCTGTGCAGTTCGTTGACAGCAAAAACTTCAGGGTTCTGCCGTGCGTTTCGAGCCAGTCGGAGAACATTTGCTCCGAAAGGTTTGAGCCTCCCTTCGATTGCAGCTCCGATCGAGCCATAGCCTATGATCAGGACCGTCTTGCCCTCCAGATCGTCACCGAGGATCGCATATTGTCCTACATTGGCTCCGCTGGTGCTCATAAAACCATCGCGAAACGAAGCTTGGCCCTTCCATTCTCCACGCATCTGCATGTCCCGGTAAAAGGGGAACCGTTTGAGGGAGCAGAGAATCGATGTCAGGACCCACTCGGAGGCCGAGACGTCGTGAAGTCCGCGGCCATCGCACAGGGTGACCTCCTTCGGCAACCACGGTGTAATCCAGTCCACCCCTGCCATCATCGACTGCACGACCTTCACACCGCGAAGATGATGAAAAGTGTCCTGCGCACTCTTTCGGGCAAAGGGAATAATCCAGAAGTCGACATCCTGCATGCCCGAAGGATGGCGTGCGATTCGAACGATCTCCGCTTCACGCGGAAAATCGGACACGAGTTCCTGAGCAAGATTTTCATCGACGCCGACACGCACCATCTTTTGAGTGTGCACGAAACATCCGGAAAAAAGAAAGCCCGGCCACAAGGGCCGGGGCGGTAAAATCTGTTTCGAAACCGGTTAGATATCGAGGTTTTTCACATCCAGTGCATTCTCTTCGATGAACTTCCTGCGGCTCTCAACGTCTTCACCCATCAGTGTTGTAAAGATCTCCTCGCAGGCTGCGATGTCTTCAAGCTTGACCTGCAGCAGCGTACGCCGCTCGGGATCCATCGTCGTCTCCCAAAGCTGCGGTGCGGTCATCTCGCCCAGTCCCTTGTAACGCTGCACCTGGTACTCTTTACGGCCTTGCTCAATGACGTATTCGAAGACCTCCCGTGCTGTCTTTTTCTCGACTGGATCCTGCGAAGCTCTGCTGGAGCGTTTCGCTGCCTTGGTCTCAGCAACGGTGCCGGGCGCAGCAGCGATATCGGCCACGCCCTCTTCCGAAGCGATCTCCTCGGCCTCATCCGCTGCTTCGGCGGCCGCTTCTGCTTTGCTCTTTGCGGCGTACTCAATCAAGAACGGAGCAACAAGCTGGTCCTTGATCTGAGCATGCTTGGCGAGCATCTGGCGGCTCTCAGGAGCCGAGGCCAGCGTCCAATCAATCGTTCGCACTGCACCCTGCGAATCGGTGTAGCTGACCGAGTATCTTCCGTGTTCCTCGTCTAGCAAAACGTCGCCAACGTTTTTGAACTGGAATCCCTTTTGCATGCCAACCAGTTTCTGGCGCATCTTTTCGAGCTTGGCCGGCGATTCGAAGTCTGCTCGTCGGGCCGGATCCTTGCCCTCGTGAGAGAAGAGGTCTGCAAAAGCCTGAGTCACCTCTTCGTTGCGAAGGCGCTTCTGTACCTTGTCGAAGAAGCCCAGATAATCGTTAAGCTGGGTCATGTACTTGGTCAGCTCTTTGCCTTCGAGCTTCGCGCCACCCTCGCCGTATCGGATAACCATGCCGTCGGAAGCACGCTTGACCATCACGCTGACATACTCGCGATCGTCCTTGATGTACTGCTCAAACTTGCCTTTCTTGATGCGATAGAGGGGCGGCTGCGCGATGTAGACGTGGCCACGCTTGATCAGCTCGGTCATGTGGCGGAAGAAAAAGGTCAGCAGAAGCGTTCGGATGTGGGATCCGTCGACGTCTGCATCGGTCATCAAGATCAGCTTGCCGTATCGCAGCTTGGTGGCATCGAAATCGTCCTTCCCAATGCCGCAGCCGAGGGCAGTGATCATGGCGCGAATTTCTTCGTGGCCCAGCATCTTGTCATACCGAGCCTTCTCGACGTTGAGAATTTTACCCTTGAGCGGAAGGATCGCCTGGAACTTACGATCACGGCCCTGCTTGGCAGTTCCACCTGCGGACTCGCCCTCGACAAGGTAGAGTTCGCACCGATCAGGCTCGCGCTCGGAGCAATCGGCAAGCTTGCCTGGTAATCCGCCACCGTCGAGAGCGCCTTTGCGACGGGTAAGGTCCCGGGCCTTGCGTGCAGCTTCACGGGCACGGGCTGCATCGATCGCCTTGTTGATGATCTTCTTGGCGACGGAGGGGTTCTGCTCCAAAAAGCCGCCGAGGCGCTCGTTGACGAAGGCTTGTACCGTTCCGGCGATGTCGGAGTTCAGCTTGCCCTTGGTCTGTCCTTCAAACTGCGGCTGCGAGAGCTTCACGCTGATCACGACGACGAGTCCTTCGCGAACATCATCGCCGCTCAGATTTTCTTTGACGTCCTTGAACAGACCGAGAGCCTGTCCCGCGGCGTTGATGGTGCGGGTCAGCGCGGTTTTGAAGCCGGAGAGATGCGTTCCGCCGTCAACCGTATTGATGTTGTTGGCAAAGGTAAAAACCGTCTCGGAGTAGGCGTCGTTGTACTGCAGTGCAATTTCCATGGCGACACCATCACGCTCGGCCTCCATGTAAATCGGCTTGTCATGGAGCACCTGCTTGCCTTTGTTCAGGTGTTTGATGAACTCGGCAATGCCTCCGATGTACTTGAACTCCTGATGCTTGCTCTCGCCGGTTTTCGCGTCGGTAGTGCGCTCGTCGGTGAGATGAATCTCGAGGCCTTTGTTGAGAAAGGCGAGTTCGCGGAGACGCTGGGCGAGGGTGTCGTAGTTGAACTCGGTTACGGAGAAGATAGATTTATCCGGCAGGAAGTGAACTCGGGTGCCACGGCGCTTGCTGGGCCCCATCTTCTTCAACTTGGTGGTGGGAACGCCTTTGGCATACTCCTGTTGCCAGGCGAACTCGTCACGCCAGATTTCAACCTCGAGTTCCTCGCTGAGGGCATTGACGCAGCTTACTCCGACACCGTGCAGACCGCCGGAGACCTTGTAGTTTGAAGCGTCGAACTTGCCACCCGCATGCAGCATGGTAAGAACGACCTGTACCGCAGGCATCTTCTCGCCATTGATAACCTTGTCGTCCACCGGGATTCCGCGGCCGTCGTCCACAACTGTGATGGAGTTGTCGACATGGATCGTTACATCGATCCTGCTCGCGTGGCCGCCGAGCGCCTCATCGACGGAGTTATCGACCACCTCATAGACCAGGTGATGAAGCCCCATTTCGCCGGTCGAGCCGATGTACATCGCCGGACGCAGCCGCACCGCAGCCAGTCCTTCAAGTACCGTAATGTTCTCGGCTGAGTAGCCTCCGCCCTCTTTTTTCCGGGTTGGAGTTTCTTTAATTTTTCCAACTTCGAGCTCTAAGCGAGTGCCATCGGTGGGGATTGCCGTCGTTGCCATGGATCTCCGTTCAGCGGATGCTGAAAAATACAGGTTTTCGGCTTCTTCCCGGTGTCTGCGCGATTCGCGAAAACCCCCGCTATTCCAGCGCTTTACACGGGTTCCAGCCTGTCGTTCTGTGACTTAAGTATACCACGTGCCGACCCTCAAAAAGGGCGGCTGGAATCCCGCTTGGTACGGCGAATTTCAGATCCGATTTTGTCGCGAATTTGGAGGTGCCGGGATTCCGGACCTCCAAATTCGCATCCCCCGAAAGTGTTACAGATATGACCCTTAACTAGCGATATTCTCCCCCTAGTTCGTCACGAAAGGGTATTTCAGAGGTGACCCAATGAAGTTGAATCGCTTGATTGCTGCATCAATTGTTAGTGTTTCACTGCTTACGACCTCAACCTCGGCCTTTGCTTGCGAGCACGATAGTCACTCGTGGTCCTTCTTTGGCTTTTGCTCTCATTCCTTCGATCGCGATAAAGACAAAGATAAAGACCATGACTGCGACCACAACCGCAACAACGGTGGCCATGACTGCAATCACGGTGGCTCCTCGTCCGGTGGGGGAAGCTCCACAGGTGGTGGAAGTTCCACAGGCGGCGGTTCCTCGACCGGTGGCGGCTCGACTGTAGGTCCGAAGGGTTAAAATCTGCAAGCCCTTCCCAAAACCCTGGAAAGACCAGGTATGACAGTTTTAGATTGAGAATGCTCGCCAGAGCTAAACCAATGACCCTCTTCGGAGGGTCATTCCCTTTACGGAAACAAAGGGTTTATCCTCGATCCAGTGGTGGAAGCGCGATTCTATCCGCTCAAAGCAGCCCAATTCATATATACTCAATAAGTTGTCCAGAAACACTCAGGAACACACATGCCAAAGTTGAAGACTCACAGCGGCGCCGCCAAGCGCTTCAAGAAGACCGGTACGGGCAAGTTCAAGCGCGGCCAGTCGAAGATGCGCCACATCCTCACCTCAAAGAAGACCAAGACCAAGCGCCATCTGCGTTCGATCACCTTGGTTTCTGAGGCGGATTCGGCCAAAGTCGCACGGATGATTCCCTACGCCTGAGGTTTAGGCCAGGGAGTGAAGTTTTCAAGTCGAGCCGCTCGACGAGAGCAAAGGGCCAGTCAAAGCGTTCCGGCCCCTGGAATCACGATAGAGGTTCCACCGAGACTTGAAGTTGCATAGCCCGAGTGAAGAGGCCCACCTTACCTCCAGCCGGGCGTAACCCAGATGGCGCAAGAGCGCCGCGAAGTACGCAAAAGGAGAAACACGATGCCCCGTGTAAAACGGAGTACAAAACGCAGTGACCGCCGCAAAAAGATTCTTAAGCGCGCAAGCGGTTACTTCCTCACAAAATCCAAGCTCTACCAAGCAGCTCAGGAAGCCGTCGAGCGCTCGCTCATGTTCGCCTACATCGGGCGCAAACAGAAGAAGCGTCAGTTCCGTGCTCTCTGGATCGTCCGCATCAACGCCGCCTGCCGCATCAACGGCATGAGCTATTCGACCTTTATCAACGGCCTGAAGAAGGCTGGTAATGGCCTCGACCGCAAGGTTCTTGCGGACATTGCCGCCAATGATGCCGCCGGTTTTGCCGCTCTCGCCGCACAAGCGAAGGCCGCTCTGAAGGCCGATACCGACAAACGCGCGAAGGCCGCCAAAGCTGCAGCTTAAATCTAGAGTCACAGGAGAAGAGGCGCGGCTGCGGCCGTGCCTCTTCTTTTTATTTTCAAAGAATCTGAGCCGACTGCATCAACAGGCACAATAGGCAACCACATCGTTACCAACGATTGCAGTTATTGTGGATGCATGATGCGAACGATGAAGTTAGTTTTCGGCTGTTCAGTGTTGGGTATTTCCTGTGTCGTTCCATCCATTTCGCAGCAGGTAGCCTTTACCTTCGACGATCTGCCTGCTCATGGAGACCTGCCGCTCGGCGAGACACGGCTTGAAGTGGCCCAATCGATTGTCAAGACGCTGCATGATCAGCACCTGCCTCCAGTCTATGGTTTCATCAATGCGGTCAAACTGGAGAAGAATCCGGAAGATATTGCTGTGCTAAAGGCATGGCGTGACGCGGGCAATCCGCTTGGAAATCACGCCTACTCGCATCCCTCGCTCAACGAACTCACGCCGGAGCAGTTTGAGGCTGACATCGCCAAGAACGAGCCAGTTCTCTCTAGGTTGATGATTGGTCACGATTGGCACTGGTTCCGCTACCCATTCCTCTGGGAGGGTGACACGCTGGAGAAGCGCCACGATGTCCGGACCTATTTGCAGAAAAACGGGTACCAGATCGCTCAGGTCTCGCTCGATTTTGAAGACTATCTCTGGAACGCTCCCTATGCGCGCTGCGTCGCCAAAAAGGATGAGAAGACCATCGAAGGTCTTCGCGCGAGCTACCTCGCCACGGCCGACCAATACATCAGGGTCTTCGAGGACCTCACGCATACACTCTACGGCCGCGATATCCCTTATGTGCTTCTGATGCATATCGGGGCATTTGACGCGAAGATGTTACCCGACCTGATCGACCTCTTCCGCAAACGCGGTTTTACCTTCACGACGCTTCCTGAGGCGATGAAAGATCCCGTCTATCGCGAAGATCCTGACATGGCGCTCAAGTATGGCGGAGCCTTTCAGGAACAGATTGCTGCGACCAGACATGTCAAGTTCCCCCCGAACTCGAAACCCTACAAAGAGCTCGAAGCGATGTGCCGCTGATCCGGTATCAAACTACCAAAGATCGTATAAACAGGTCTGTCGGATATCCTTAGAGTATGTCGACTGCCACACACCCGGCGCAGCAGTTGGAACTTCCTGCCGCGAACGAGGGACAACAAAGAAACGGCCCGCCTCCATTCGAATCCTGGGGTCGTTATCCAACCTACGACGCGAAGATTATCCCGCTTCACTGGCAGAGCGATTTTCCTACTGTTATTGACGGCCTGCACAACGGCGTACTCCCTGTCGGCATGGGCCGAAGTTACGGGGATGTCTGTCTTCTGAAAGACGGCAACCTCATCCTCACAACCGGAATGAATCGTTTGATCGACTTCGACGCCGAGACAGGGCTACTCACGGCTGAAGCGGGCGTTACGCTGGCGCAGATCCTCGACTTCGCCGTGCCGCGAGGCTATTTTCTTCCCGTCTCGCCGGGGACGAAATATGTAACTCTGGGTGGAGCAATTGCCAACGACATTCATGGCAAGAACCATCACGTCGCCGGAACTTTTGGCCGCCACATCACGCAGTTCGAGGTAGTCCGCTCCGACGGTTCACGCCGGATCTGCTCTCCCGGCGAAAACGCCGATCTCTACTCGGCAACGATCGGCGGACTTGGCCTCACCGGGCTCGTCACCTGGGCAACGCTGCGTCTCAAACCCATCGTCTCGCGCAAGATCGACTACGAAGGAATCCAGTTCCACGGTATCGACGAGTTTCTCGATCTTACCGACCGGAGCAAGGACATCGAATATACCGTCAGCTGGGTTGACTGCACCTCGACGGGCCGCAATTTCGCCCGCGGCGTCTTTATGCAGGGCGATCACTCCGCGAAACGGGACTCGCTTATCGCGTCGCTAAAGCCGAAGCTTGTCTTCCCCTTCGACGCGCCAGGCTTCGCGCTTAATTCGCTTAGTGTAAGCCTGTTCAACACTGTCTTCTTTCACAAGCAGATTCACAAACGCGTTGTCTCGTTGCAGGACTACGAGCCATTCTTCTATCCACTCGATAAGGTCCTTCACTGGAACCGAATGTACGGCAAGTCCGGCCTGCTGCAGTTCCAGTACGTCATCCCGTGGGAGCATGCGAAGGAAGGTACCATCGCCATCCTCCATGAAGTCGCAAAGTCCGGCCTGGCCAGCTTTCTCGCAGTGCTCAAAGCCTTCGGCGATGTTCCCTCGCCCGGGATGATGAGTTTCCCAAAGCCCGGCATCACGCTCGCGCTCGACTTTCCCATCAAACCTGATCAGAGCTTTCCGCTTTTTCGGCGCCTTGCTGACATGACGCTGGAGTTCGGCGGACGCCTCTACCCGGCGAAGGACGCGGCGATGACTGCTACTCAGTTCCAGGCTTTTTACCCGCAGTGGGAGCACTTCGCCCGCTACCGCGATCCGATGATCACCTCCAGTTTTTGGGAGCGTGTCACTCAGAATCTGTAATCAGGACAAGACGAGGTCTATGAGCTCCACACCGCAGACTACTGACAGGCAACCTCAAGTTTCGCGCAAAATTCTCGTGCTCGGTGCAACTTCCGGGATTGCCGAGGCGACCTGCCGCATCTGGGCCACGCAGGGCGCAAGCCTCTTTCTCGTCGCACGCAACGCCGAAAGGCTCGCAGCTGTTGCTGCCGATCTTCGAACCCGAGGCGCCAGCTATGTTGACACTGCTGTCGCCGATCTCGACGATACCGACACGCATCCGCAACTCCTCGCCCATGCCGTAAACTCCCTGACCGGCATGGACGTCGCCTATCTCGCCCACGGCATCCTCGGCGACCAGGCCGAGTCCGAGCAGGACTTCAACGCGGCGGCACAAATCCTCTACACGAATCTGATTGCACCCATTTCACTGCTGACGTGGCTTGCTAACTTCTGTGTCCAGCGCCGTGCCGGGGTTATCGCGGTGCTTTCATCTGTGGCCGGTGACCGCGGCCGCAAGTCGAATTACGTTTACGGTTCGTCAAAAGCGGGCTTGTCGGCCTTTCTCGCGGGCCTGCGGAATCGCGTCGACCGCGAAGGGGTCACCATCCTTACCATTAAACCCGGCCCGACACGCACGGCGATGACTGCCGCTATGCCGAAGAGCGAGAAATTTGCCGATGTCGATGCCGTCGCCGAATCAATTGTTACTGCCATCGACAAGCGCAAGGACGTCCTCTATGTCCCCTTCCAGTGGCAGCCGATCATGTTCGCTATCCGCCACATTCCTGAACGCGTGTTCAAAAAGATGAATTTGTAAATTCTGGAAATGCTGTTTACATTTCTATGAATTTTGGGTTTTTGCGGCGTCAGAAAGTGCGGAAAATGGGCCAATTCTAATTGGCCCTCTGATTGCTACATAATATCTCGAATACCACAAAGTTAGAGAGAACGTCTGAGGTCACGCAGACTCAAGCCGTTCCATGTTTGAAAAGCGACAAGAAAAAGCCGGATGCATCATCCCGCTTTGGCCAGTGACTTGTAATTCAGTGTTTTGACTTTTCCGAGAACGAGGCAAATTTCATGAAGATGATCCTCCGCACGACCTCTCTGCTTGTTCTGATTATTGGGTGCCTGTTTGTCTGCCCAACTAGTCTGGCCCAAACTTCCTACGGATCCATTGCAGGTTCGATCACCGACTCGACCGGTGCAGCCATCCCCAACGCCACGATCACAATTAGAAATACGGATACGGGTGAGACCCACGTCACCCAATCCAAGGCAAACGGTGGCTATCTTATCGACGCAATCGGTACTGGAAGCTATGACGTTACGGTCGAGGCGGCCAGTTTTTCCAAGCAGGTGATCTCGAAGGTGGCCGTGCAGCCCACGACGATCACTTCGGTCAACGCTCTTCTGAAGGTAGGTAGCGCGTCAACCGTGGTCGAAGTGTCAAGTTCAAGCGAGATCCTCAAAACGGAAAGTGGAGAGGTTAGCGAGTCCATCAGCACGAAGGAGATCTCCGATCTTCCGGTCAATTCTCTGAATGCGTTTGCCCTTGCAACGACGCTGCCCGGCGTCACCACGGTTACCACCGTTGGCCTGACGAACGGGACTGCGTTTTCAGTCAATGGCAGCCGCCCCCGCGAAAACAACTTCCTCATTGAAGGCCAGGACGATAACGATGCCGGCATAGAGGGTCAGGGGCTTCAGCCCGAAAATCAGGAAGCGCTTGAGTCTGTAACCTTCCTGTTGAGCGGCTCTTCTTCAGAGTTCGGTCGCGGCGGTAACGTTTCCAACCTCGTCTACAAGAGCGGCACCAACACTTTTCATGGCGCCGTTTGGGATCGCCTTTTTAATTCTTCCCTGAACGCAACGAACCACCAGACCACCTACAACAAAGGAGTCAAGGCGAAGACCCGCGAGAACATCTACGGATATCGCTTCGGCGGACCTGTTCTGCACGACAAGCTCTTCTTCTTCGTCTCTCAGCAATTCGATCACTTCCGTTCGAGCTCGGTGCTCAGCACGCTGATTGTGCCAACGACCGCTGGCTATGCGACTCTGAACCAATACAAATCGAATCCGCAGATCGCCAAACTGCTGCAGGCCTATGGCGGATTCACAGGGTTTGACGCTGCCAGCGGTAAGTTTCCCTCTTCTCTCCGCAACGTAGCACTCGGACCCGACCCGGTCACCGGCGTCGATCGCGGCACCGTCGCTTATGGTGGCAACCAACGCATCATTGGGAATCTGACCAACAGCAACGAATTCGTTACCAAGGTTGACTGGCAGGCTCTCAGCAACGATAAGGTTCAGTTCCGCTTTATCCGCTCCCCATATCTCACACCGACGGATACCGGAAACTTCCCCTCTCAGCTTCCTCTCTTCGATACGAATCAGTCCGGCACGGCTTACAACGCGGGCATTACGGAAAATCACATCTTCAACTCGCACATGTTGAACGAACTGCGTATGTCGTATGGCCGGATCGGTTTTTCTTTCGGCTTGCGCCCCGATACGTTGTCCAATCCGCTGGCGACAGGGCCAACTGTGACCATCAACGGTGTTCAGGGTTGGGGCATTCCAACGAATATCCCTCAAGGGCGTTTCCATAACACCTATCAACTCCAGGATGCCCTTAGCATTACCAAGGGCAGCCATTCCATGAAGGCCGGGTTTGACATCGCCCAGGTTAGGGTTCGCGATGCGGTTCCTTTTGTCTTCTACGGTTCTTTCAGTTACCAGCTCTCCAGTGCCTACAGTTCGCTGGGTAATTTCATGGATGACTTCTCCGGAACAAGCTCGGCTACGCTGACTAAGAACTTCGGCAACAACATCGCTCGGCCGACGCTTACCAACCAAGCCTATTATTTCCAGGACCACTGGAAGGCAACGCCAAGCCTGGCTGTTGACCTTGGTCTGCGTTATGAATATTACGGCGCACCCTTCAACTACATTGCCTACCCGGCTGTCGATCTCAACAATCTGGCGTGCTTCCCGACAACCTCGGCGGTTTCCTGCCGCGTTCCGGTCAAGCCGAACTACAAGAACTTCGGTCCTCGCATCGGCTTTGCCTACACTCCCGGAGCCAGCAACAAGACTGTGATCCGTGGAGCACTCGGAATCTTCTATGACAACGTCTTTACCAACGTCGCCGATAACATCCAGGCCAGCGCCCCGAATGCTTCCGCGCCAACCGTAAATGGTGTGAACACAGGGCGTGGAACGGCTGCCTGGTCGACCCAGTTTGCCACTCTCAACCCAAATCCCGCACCCACGAACTCTGTTACCTCCACGGTTCCCAATCTCCGAAATCCTCTTACCTATCAATACAACCTTGCCGTCGAACGCGCTCTTCCCTGGGCGATGAGCCTCACTGCTGGATACATCGGTTCTCGATCTGAACACCTCTATTCGTTGACCTATATCAATCCGCTGGTACCTGGCTCCACAACACAGCGTGTTGTCGCTCCGACGCGTGGTCCCATCTCCGTTCACGACAACTCTGGCGACGGCAGCTACAACTCGGGTACCCTCGAGCTTGAGCGCAAGTACCGTTCCGGAGCTCAGGCCCGCATCGGCTACACCTACTCTAAGTCGCTGGACAATACCTCAGAGGAATACTCATCTGGAAATTATTCTGCCTATCCGCAGATTGAACCCGCTCTTGGCGGTCGCCGTGGACAGGATTGGGGCCCCTCCGCCTTCGACCATAAGCAGCGTGCCGTCCTGTCCTTCGTCTATGCCATTCCCAAGTGGCACGCCGATGGCGCGATGAAAATTGCTGGGTACGTTGTCAACGGTTTCCAACTCAGCGGAATCGTCTCCTTCCAGACCGGCAGCGTGATGAACCTGCAGACCAATCAGGATCAGAACGGTGATGGCATCGTCAACGACCGTCCCGTCCTTGCAAACAAGAATGCACCCTACAACAGCTTCGCAGTACGTCAGATCGACGGATATCCGACAGCTCCCGGCTCCTCACCGAACGTTTATTGCGATGGCACCTATGTAGCGAATGGTCTTGCAAAGAATCCTTCAACCGGGGCGAACGACCAGTTCTGTCACGTTGTTACGCTCGACCAGGTCCACTTCTACATGGGTGCGAAAAACACCCAGAACACAACAATCAGCCGCAACACGGGCTATACTCCGGGCGTTCTCCAGAACGATATCTCGATTCAGCGTAACTTCCCCATCCACGAGAGCCACTCCGTCGATTTCCGTGCGGAGATGTTCAACTTCCTCAACCATGCGAATACTGGTATTCCAAATCTGCTTCTTCAGTCGACAAGCAACCAGCCCGTCGCTGCTGGCTACACCCAGGGAACTTTCAACTATCTCCCACCCACCGCTACAGGAAACCGCAGTATTCGGTTTTTCCTGAAGTACTCCTTCTAACTCAATTGCATCATCGAAGAGGGTGGCTTCGGCCACCCTCTTCGTCTCTTAAATGCGACTTTCACGATTGATCAAAATAACGTGACGTCAATACAGGGGATAGCCAACTGCGATAAACTAGTTCAGGTGCCCACTTTCCCCAAATAGCCATATCCAGGCGCACAGAACAGGACATCCAACGCAGTGAGTAACTCAACCGCAGTCGCCGTTAAGCCCATCTTTAATATCGCCATCATCGCCCACGTCGATCATGGCAAGACCACACTCGTCGACGCGATGCTTCGTCAGAGCGGCACCTTCCGCTCGAATGAGGCCGTCGCCGAGCGCGTCATGGACTCGAACGACCTCGAGCGCGAGCGGGGCATCACGATTCTGGCCAAAAACACGGCTCTCTACTATCACGACAATAAGATAAACATCGTCGACACCCCCGGCCACGCGGACTTCGGCGGTGAAGTCGAGCGTGCGCTGAAGATGGTCGACGGTGTCGTTCTTCTCGTCGACGCTTCCGAAGGCCCTCTGCCGCAAACACGCTATGTTCTCTCGAAGGCGCTCGAAGCCGGACTCACGCCAATGGTCGTTATCAACAAGATCGACCGCCCCGACGCACGTCCGCAGGAAGTCCTGAACGAAGTCTACGATCTTTTCATCGACCTTGACGCTGACGAGTCCGTCCTCGACTTCCCGGTCCTCTATACCAACGGCAAACTCGGCACTGCGACGACCGATCCTGCAGTTCCCGGTACCGACCTTCAGCCGCTCTTCGAACAGATCATCACTACGATCCCCGTAGCTAAGGGCGAGCCTGAAGGCCCCGTGCAGATTCTCGTTACCAACCTCGACTACTCCGATTATCTCGGCCGTCTCGCGATTGGCCGTGTATTCAACGGCACCATGCGCACCGGCCAGGAGTATAACGTCGCGCGTCTCGATGGCACCTTCGCCAAGTACAAGATCACCAAGCTCTTCAGCTTTTCCGGCCTCAAGCGTACAGACATTGAAGAGACGCAGATCGGAGATATCGTGGCCATCGCTGGCATTCCTGGCATCACCATCGGCGAGAGCTTCTGCGATGTTGAAAATCCGAAGCCGCTTCCTCCCATCACCATCGACGAGCCGACGATCGCGATTCAATTCAATGTTAACAACGGGCCCTTCGCTGGCCGTGAGGGGAAGTTCGTTACCTCGCGCAACCTCCGCGACCGTCTCGACAAGGAATTGCTCACCAATGTCTCGCTCAAGATGGAAGAGACTGGCTCGCCCGATGCCTTCAAGGTTCTTGGCCGCGGCGAACTGCAACTCGGCATCCTCATTGAGATGATGCGTCGCGAGGGCTTCGAGCTGATGGTAGGCCGTCCTGAGATCGTCACGAAACGCGTCGACGGAGAGTTGATGGAGCCGGTCGAGCACCTCTACATCGACGTGCCGGAGAATTTTGTTGGTACGGTTATCGAGCGCCTTGGACCGCGCAAAGGTGAGATGACCAAGATGACCAATCACGGCTCCGGCCGCGTCCGCATGGAGTTTCGGGTTCCAAGTCGCGGTCTGATCGGTCTGCGGTCGGAAATGCTCACTGAAACTCGTGGAACCATCATCATGAACTCGATCGTCGACGGCTATGTGGCGTATCAGGGTGAGATTCCGCAACGAGCCACTGGCGCTCTCATCTCCGACCGTCAGGGAACTACGACTGCCTACGCGCTTGAAGGTTTGCAGGATCGTGGCATTCTCTTCGTTCCCGATGGCATCGACGTCTACGAGGGAATGGTCATCGGCGAGCACTCACGCGATAACGATCTTGACGTCAACTGCGTCCGCGAGAAGAAGCTCTCCAACATGCGCGCCTCGGGCTCCGACGACGCAGTTCGCCTGGTTCCTTACAAGCAGCTCACGCTTGAGCAATGTATCGAGTTCATTGCCGATGACGAACTTGTTGAGGTTACCCCGAAGAACCTTCGCCTCCGCAAGAAAGTACTTCAGGCCAACAAGCGTCCGCGCAAGGGTTCCAGCGAATAACCTAGGCTAAGTCACACGAGAAAGGGAGCTCCACACTGCAGCTCCCTTTCTGTTTAAGACGCACTGGAATTACTTGTAGCTCTTAGCATTAGCAAAACGCTTATTGACCTCATCCCAGTTCACGGTGTTCCACCATGCTGCAAG
>Ga0210397_10000133_pt1 | contig 56236 bp, 45 predicted proteins | sample IncBWH2OmetaG_FD_160126 | JGI IMG/M metagenome (GOLD analysis project Ga0210397, IMG submission 160126) | Forest soil microbial communities from Barre Woods Harvard Forest LTER site, Petersham, Massachusetts, United States - Inc-BW-H-2-O ...
CCACCTGCCGCGCCAGCAGAATGTGCTCCCGCGTCTGCGGCATCGGTCCATCCGTCGCCGCCACCACCAGGATCGCCCCGTCCATCTGCGCCGCTCCGGTGATCATGTTCTTGATGTAGTCCGCATGCCCCGGGCAATCCATGTGCGCGTAGTGCCGGTTCGCCGTTTCATACTCCACGTGCGACACCGCAATGGTGATTCCGCGCTCGCGCTCTTCCGGCGCGTTGTCAATCGAATCAAACGCCCGGAACTGCACCTTGGGGTTGTGCTTCGATAGCACCTTGGTGATCGCCGCCGTCAACGTCGTCTTGCCATGGTCAATGTGACCAATCGTCCCGATGTTCACATGCGGCTTCGTGCGCTCGAATTTCTCCTTCGCCATTTCGTCCTCTGCTCCTCAAATCAAAATTCACTCAAACTTCTGAGAAAGCTTGGTGCTTACTTCTCCCCGCGGTGCTTCTTGATGACTTCTTCCGCCAGCGCTGCGGGCAATTCCGCATAATGCGAAAAATGCATCGTGAAGGTCGCACGGCCCTGCGTCCTGCTGCGCAAATCCGTGGCGTAACCGAACATCTGTGCCAGCGGAACTTCCACGCGAATCACGTTGCTTCCCGCGCGATTCTCGGTGCCTTGAATCGCGGAACGCCGCGCATTCAAGTCGCCAAACACCGCGGCCATATATTCTTCCGGCACGACCACTTCCACCTTCATGATTGGTTCGAGCAAGACGGCCTTGGCGCGCGAACAGGCTTCCTTGAACGCCATCGAGCCGGCAATCTTGAACGCCATTTCATTGCTGTCGACATCGTGATAGCTGCCGTCGATCAACACCGCGGCGACGTCCACCATCGGGAATCCCGCCAGAACGCCGTTATCCAGCGCTTCGCGGATGCCCGCTTCGATCGGCGCGATAAATTCGCGCGGAATCGATCCGCCCACAATCTTGTCGATAAAGAGAAACCGGTGTTCCTTGTCGAATTTCCATTTCCCGGCAGATCCTCCGCCCACGACTTCCTTCGCGAGCACGTCGAGGTCGTCCGTGGACATCTCTTTCATGCTCTCGTGGCTGGAGCTGGGAATCGGGTGCAACTCGATCTTGGCATGGCCGTATTGGCCTTTGCCGCCGGTCTGCTTGATGTATTTGCCTTCGCCGATAGCATTCTTGCGAATCGTTTCGCGGTACGCCACCTGCGGACGGCCGACATTCGCCTGCACGTTATACTCGCGCAGCATGCGGTCCACGATGATTTCCAGGTGCAGTTCGCCCATGCCGGAGATCAGCGTCTGCCCGGTGTCGGGTTCGGTGGACACGCGGAACGTGGGATCTTCCTGCGCCAGCCGCTGCATGGCGATACTCAGCTTGTCCTGGTCGGCCTTGGTTTTCGGCTCGATGGCCACGGAAATAACCGGCGCGGGGAAATCGATGTTTTCAAGAATGATTTGCTTTTCTTCGTCGCACAGCGTGTCGCCGGTGTTGACGCTCTTCAGTCCGACGCAGGCACAGATATCACCGGCGTAAATCTCGCCAATCTCTTCGCGCTTGTTGGCGTGCATCTGCAGCAAACGGCTGATGCGCTCACGGGTGCCCTTGCCGGAATTCACCACGTAGCTGCCGGATTTCAGGACGCCGGAGTACACGCGGATGTAAGTCACGTGTCCGACGAAGGGGTCGGACATGATTTTGAACGCCAGCGCGGCAAACGGTTGATCATCGGCAGCGCGGCGGAGCACCACTTCGTCCGTCCCGGGATCTGTGCCTTCCACCGGCGGAACGTCCAGCGGCGAAGGCAGATAGTCAACAACCGCGTCCAGCAGCGGCTGAATGCCTTTGTTCTTGAACGCCGAGCCTGCCAGCACCGGAACGATCTTCAGCGCCAGCGTCGATTTGCGGATCGATTTGCGCATCTCTTCCAGCGTGAGCGCTACGCCGTTCAAATACTTGTCGATGAGCTCGTCGTCATGTTCGGCAATGTACTCCACAACTTTGTTGCGGTGGTCATCATAAAATTTCTTGTCGATCGCGGAAGCTTTCAGCGCCGCAGCCACATCCGGCCGCGAATCCACGAACGCCTTGTCCCAGAGCTTTCCTACTTCGAAGATCTCAAATTTCGCGCCCAGCGTTTCTTCCAGCCACACGATCACTTTTTCTTCAAGGAAGTCGATGATCCCAATGAAATTATCTTCGCGGCCGAGGGGAAACTGCAGGGGAACGGGGTGGGCTCCAAGGCGCTTTCGAATGGTGTTGATGACATGGTCGAAATCCGCGCCCATGCGGTCCATCTTGTTGACGAAACAGATGCGCGGAACACGATACTTGTCCGCCTGGCGCCAAACGGTCTCCGATTGCGGCTGCACGCCGGCAACGGAGTCGAACACGCACACAGCGCCGTCCAGAACGCGCAACGAGCGTTCTACCTCCACGGTAAAGTCCACGTGGCCTGGCGTATCAATGATATTGACGCGATATTTCTTGCCGTAGCGGTCCCACGAAGCCGTCGTCGCCGCGCTGGTAATCGTAATCCCGCGCTCGCGCTCCTGCTCCATCCAGTCCATGGTGGCCGTGCCTTCATCCACTGAACCGATCTTGTAGGTCACACCGGTATAGAACAGGATGCGCTCCGTCGACGTGGTCTTTCCCGCGTCGATGTGCGCCATAATCCCGATGTTGCGCGTATCTTCGAGTTTGAATGCTCTTCCCATGGCTCCTGGAACGGCTTTCTTTTCTCCTACCCGAGTTGCGACTGCATCACTCACAAAAACCACCTATCCCTTGCCAGCGCCCTTTTTACCAGCGGTAGTGCGCGAACGCCTTGTTCGCCTCCGCCATGCGGTGCACGTCTTCCTTCTTCTTCATCGCTCCGCCGCGCGAATTCGCCGCGTCGATCAATTCATCCGCGAGCTTGTCCACCATGGTCTTGCCCGCGCGCTCGCGTGAATATTGCAGCAGCCAGCGAATGGCCAGCGATTGCCTGCGGAACGGGTTTACTTCCACCGGCACCTGGTAGTTCGCGCCGCCAACGCGCCGCGTCTTCACTTCCAGCACCGGCTTTACGTTCTCGATAGCCTTCTTGAAAATCTTCAAGGCATCGTCGTTGGTCTTTTTGGCAACCTGATCCATCGCGCCATAAAACACGCGCTGCGCCGTCGACTTCTTGCCTTCCCACATCATCGAGCAGATGAACTTCTCTACGATGTCGCTGGCATAGACCGGATCGGTCGCCTGTGTTCGCCGGAAAACGAGTCCTTTGCGTGGCATTGCTCTCTATCGCTCCTTCACAATCTCTTCGCTCACAACCGCTCTGCGGCTGGCTTACTTCGCTTGCGCGGCCTTGGGCCGCTTCGCGCCGTACTTCGAACGTCCCTGCTTGCGGTTCTCGACGCCCGCGGCGTCCAGCGTTCCGCGCACGATGTGATACCGCACTCCCGGCAAATCCTTCACGCGGCCGCCGCGCACCAGCACGATCGAGTGTTCTTGCAGGTTGTGGCCGACACCGGGTATGTACGTCGTCACTTCAATCGAATTCGTCAAGCGCACGCGCGCTACTTTGCGCAACGCGGAGTTCGGCTTCTTTGGCGTTTGCGTGTACACGCGAATGCACACTCCGCGCTTCTCCGGGCAGCCCGCCAGCGCAGGCGACTTCGTCTTTACCAGGACTGCTTCACGTCCCATCCGTACTAGCTGCGAAAACGTCGGCACAGTCGTCCCTCTATGGCGCGCAAAAATTTTGCGGCTCCCGCAATGCGCGTAGACAAATCGGCGCGAGAGCGCAGTCCAATGCTGAAAGGTCTACTGCGAATCCGGAGGTACAACCAGCAAGAAACTCCGTACGCACTCCAAGAGGGAGAACTATTCCCTTGGCTTCAGTTCGGAGAGGCTTACTCGGCTTTGCGGGGCTGGCGCCCCATTCCGGCCGCTCTTCTGTCCCATTCCGTCCTACTTTGTTCCGGGACCGAAGATAATTCCCTTCCAACTAGTCGATTCCAGCGAGCTGGAATCGCCCCCATCAGGGAAGACACATCCCTGACAAACAAGGAAGTATAAGGAAGAAGACGTGCTCTGTCAAATCAGATTCGAAACCAGCCAGTGGAAATCTTTGTGGAAAAAGGGGATTTGGCTGTTTCCTTGCCCAAGTGACCTTCCTCAATTCATTGTTGCGTGGTAATTATGCTACAGTTTAGCTTTCTCGCGAACTGCCTCCAAGCATGGCCTAAATCGCAAACGGCGGAGGTTTCCGAGCGGTCTCGATCCCTACCCCATCTTGTCCGTAAGCTGTTGATAAATAATTGTTTACTGATGCCTGTCGTGGGGAGGCCCACTCGGTCCTAAGACCGCAAGCCCTTCCTCTCCACCGAAACCCAAAACCAGCCCACCAGCGCCGCCTGATTCAGAACCTCCTGCGGCTATCCTCATGGCCTTTTCTCCGGCCCCTTCATGGGAACAGCCGTGTGACGTGGCAGCGTTGCATGCCCGTTTTCCACCGCGACGTAACCATCCCGAATGACAAGTTCTACTTTTGCCAAGTCATCCAAGTTTTCATCCGGCTTGCCATTCACAACCAGCACATCTGCCAGCTTTCCCGGCTGCAGCGTGCCAAGACGGTCATCCATATCTAAAATTTCAGAATTTGTTTTCGTCGCCGCGACCAGCGCCTCCGGAACACTCCACCCGGCCTCGACAAAATTCTTCAGCTCCCGGATATATGGCCCCGGCATGTAGCGATACCAATGCAAAATCAAATCCGTGCCTACACCGCATTTGATCCCTGCCTTGCGCAAGCGCTTCAACATTTCGAGGTTGGCATCCTTTGAAAATGTAAACCGCCGCGAAGTCGATCCGAAATACCCGCCCCACTCCTCGAAAATAATTTGATAAGGGATCAACGTCGGATCAGCCGCCACGCCCTTCTTCGCCATCAGTTGTATGGTCTCCTCGCTCCGCGGCAAGGGATGCTCGATGGTGTCGGCCCCGGCTTCCACCGCCCTCTGAATATAAAAAGTCTCCGCATCCACCGTGACCTTCAATCCCAGCTCGTGCGCTTCCGTAACCGCGGCTTTTACTTCTTCCGGCGAAAAATAGCTTCCCAGCTTGATGACATCCGCGCCTTTGTGAAACTGTTCGCGCACCGCTAGTCTCCAATCGTCCGGCCCGGAAGCCAATCGTGTCGCGCCCATCATTCGAATGAGCTCATCGGGAGTATTTTCCGTAGAATGCCCGCCCTCAGCGGTAATAAACGCCCCCGCGGGAAATACGCGCGGCCCGGAGATACGGTTCTGATTCACCCATTCCTTCAGCCGGAAGGTCACATCTCCCTGCGACCCGACATCCCGCACGCTTGTGATTCCACTTTCGAGGAAGTACCGCAATTTTTCTGCCCCGCGCAGGGTTGCGTCCGATTCGCTGATCGCCACGCCAAACTCCTCCGCCGTCAGCGGATAGGTCAGATGGGTGTGCAGATCAATCAAGCCGGGCAGCACGGTCTTTCCAGTTACATCAATCACGCGCGCATCTTTGGGCCAATCGGTTGAGCCCGCCGCCAGAATCTTTGCAATCTTGTTGCGCTCGATGACCAGCGTGCCCTCTCGCGCCGGCCCGCCTGTCCCATCGAAAATTCTTCCGCCGCTCAGAACCAACGTACCTTCCGGCCCCCGCGGTCCCGGTTTGACCGGAACACGACGCGGGTCGTCGCTTACCGGCGTTTTCGGGTCGAGGTACTTCCTGCGCTCCAACCTCTGCTCCTGCGCGCCTCCGGCTGAACAGAAAAACAAAATGAGAAGAAGGACCGCAAACGCTCTAGTCTTCATCCGGAATTCCTCCGCGCCGTTTCTTACCACATCCCGCGCATAACGAGTGGACAAAAAATCGGGCGGCCCGCCAGCCGCGAGCCGCCCGACCTACTGGAGTTCCTGTTGCCCACTCAAATCTTTACTGAGGAGCGTCGTCCTTCTTTTCTGCTTCCGCAAATTCCTTGGGCCACAATCCGAACGCCTTCAGCATGGCGTCTTCATGCTGCTCCACCAGCATCTTCGCTGTTCGTCCCACGGACCAGGGCGTCGCAAACCGCTCCGGCCGGTCGGCGATCCAGAACGCCGCTAGCGCCATGAGCGTGGAGTTCTGCGCCAGCACGTCCTGCTTCTGCGCCTCTAGCGCATCCGCCGCCGAATGGTGCGTGAACTTGTAATCCGTGGTGTCCTGAAGCATGTTGATCCCCGGCAGGCCCGCCATCGAAAACGGCAGCGTGTCCGTCCCCGATTCCACCTTGTCATCCACCGACATCTTGTTGAAATTCACCAATGAGTCCGCGAAGGGCTCGAACACCGCCACCAGGTCGTCGCGGCCTCCCATCTGAAACCCTTTCACCATGCCTTGCCCCGAATCCAGCACGAGGTTGCCCAGATGATTCCCCATCTCAGCCTGGTGTAGCTTGATGTATGCAAACGATCCGTCCAGCCCCTGCTCCTCGCCGGTAAACAGCACAAAGCGAATCGTGCGTCGCGGCTTCTGCCCCGAGCGCGCGATGGAATCGGCGGCCCCGAGTACCGTCGCGGTCCCGGAACCATTGTCGGTCGTACCTTCAGCCAAATCCCAGGAATCCAGGTGTCCGCCGACCACTAGAATCTGTTCCGGATGCTCTCGCCCGCGGATTTCGCCCACCACATTTGCTGCTTCAACCGGTCCGCTCGTAAACGTGTTTTGAATATTGAACCGCGCCCGCGGCGTCAGCCCCCGCTCCAGGTAGCGCTCCAGTTGACCCTGGTCTTCGGCCGTCATGGAGACTACCGGCACCGCAAAGTCCGCGTTGAATCCCAGAATTCCCGTGTGCGTCAGGTTCATCCCCGCGGATTTGCTCCCGCCCTGCCCGCCGATCACTGCCACAACACCCGCCGGTCCGGCGGCTTTCAGAAAATCACCAAATTGTGCAAAGAGCTGCATGCCATCCTTGGTCGGGCGGCCTTTCGCGACCACCAAAACCACTTTGCCCTTGAGCCGCGTTACATGCTTGATCTCGTTGTCTATGTCGAACAGGTTTACGGCCACCACGTCGCCTTCCCCTCCGCCCGCTGGCGTCGAGCCCGTCCAACCCATCGCGTCCACATGCAACTTGTGCTGCACCGGCGAGAGCAGCTCGGCATCCGCGGAGCCGCGCGACCATCCCTTCCACAAGGTATATTTTTCGATGTGCACGTTTTCCAGGCCTATGGCCTTCATCTTGGCCATGCCCCACTCTTCGGATTTGCGTTCCGCAGGCGACCCCGTCACGCGTGAGCCAATGTCGTCGCTCAATTCCGTGAGGTACTGGAAGGCATGCGATCCCATCATTCCTTCGCCGGCAATCTTCGTTAGCGCCGGCTTTGTGCCATCCTCATCCGGCCCTTTCGGCAACGGCCGATCGTTGGCCCAGAGCGACTTCGCTCCCGCACTCAATAAACTCACTGCTACAACTGCCACCCCGGCCAAAACACGTCGCATTCGTTCTCTCCTCGCGCCATTCGCGCACGCAAACTCTATCACGCTCTCAGACGTACCCGCCGCAGAACGGTTTCCTTTGGAGTGCGGGAGCTAGCTCCCGCTTTTCCGTCCGCCACACATGCAAACCCACCTCGCTTTCATCAACCGGCTACCTCCTATCCAGGCACCAGTTCCTTTCCTCAGCCGATCACCCAGTCACACTGTCGAAACTCCTGCCTCCTTCCTCCTTTACCGCGCCTCTGTCCCCGCCCTACACTGCCTGCGAGGCCATCTTGCGACTTCCTTCCAGCTTCCACCCACTGTTGCGCGCGCTCGCAATCTCTTGTCTTCTCGCCCTGGTTCTTCTCCCCAACACGCAAGCGCAACAAGCTCCACAAAAACCCGCGGAGAACACCACCGGAAAAGCTTCAACGCCTGCCGCGCCGCAGAACCCTGCCCAAATCGAGCTCCTCGAAACCAAAGTCCGTTTCGAATCCAACGGCGACTCGCGAAAAGAAGTCCACGCCCGCGTACACATCAACAGCGAACTCGGCGTCCGCCAATTTGCCCGCCTCAATTTCGATTACAACCGCTCCTTCCAATCCATCGAAATTCCCCTCGTTCGAATCACCCACGCGAGCGGCGGCATCGCCGACATCCTCCCCAGCGCCATCACCGATAATCCCAATCCCGCCGTAGTCAACGCCCCCGCCTACCAGGACGTCCGCGTCAAATCCGTCCGCATCCTCGGCCTCCAGCCCGGCGACCTCCTCGAATATCGCGTCATCACCACCACCTCCCATCATCCCCTCGCCCCCGATTTCTGGCTCGACCACTCCTTCGATCGCTCCGGCGTCGTTTCCCAGGAACTTTTCGAACTCGACCTCCCGGCCTCTCGCCAAGTCCAAATTCGCATTAACGCGGCGACTCCCGCATCGTCTAACGAGCAATCTGGCGAGGGGAACTCCGCCCAAAGCATCTATCGCTGGGAGCGAAAGAACTCTTCTCCACCAACTCAGGATTCCGCCAGTGACTCCGTGGCTGAAACTCCCGCGAGCCCAGACGTAGCTTTGTCAACATTCGGCCATTGGAGAACCTTGTCTATGAGGCTAGCGGACGCGCTAACGCCCGGGGCAATTTCGCCCGACCCGCAAAAATCTCGCGAAGAACGGTGGCGCGAGTTATTCGCGGCGCCGAAAGTATCCGAGGCGGTTTTGGAAAAGGCTGGAGAACTGACAAAATCGGCGAGCAATGATTCACAAAAAACGCAAGCGATTTACGACTTTGTGTCGACAAAGATCGTAACCATTGACCTGCCGCTTGGAGCTACGGGTTTTTCGGTCCGGACAGCAGACGCGATTTTGTCTTCAGGATACGCCACACAAGAAGAGAAGTTTGTCCTTTTCGAAGCGCTTGCTAAAGCAGTCGAATTGGGCGCCCGTCCAGTTCTTACAGGTTTTTCCGACGTCACTGCCTCCACTGTGCCTATGCCTTCGGTGTTCAAGCATCTCTACATAATCGGAGGAGGTGCGCACTACAGGTATTCGATGGATCCCAGCCTCCAGGTAGCCCCGTTTGGTATCATTCCACCAATTCGAGAGAAATTTGTCTTCCTTCTTAACAGGGCTATCCATTTGCAGCCAGAAGGGCCCGAATACTCTATTGATTCAAGCCTGGGTGTCTGGCTGGAGCCGTCCCGCCGACCGCCGTTTCCCGCATTTCAAAGAGTGGCTGTCGACGCAGTCGTTAATTCCGAGGGGACACTAACGGCGAAAGTAAAATATACGTTGCGTGGCGAGAATGAACTCACGTTGCGCGTGGCGTTTCATCACGCGCCAAAGGAAAAATGGACAGAGCTCGCGCAGCTCCTTTCGCTGTCCGACGGCTTCCGCGGAAAAGTAACCACCGTAACCGCCTCCGACCCCTACGCGACGAAAGAGCCATTCACCGTCGAGTACGAGCTAGCACAACCCAAATTTGTAGACTGGTCCAAGAAGCCCGTGCGCATCCCCGCGCTGCTTCCCCAGTTAGGATTGCCCGATCCCCCCGCCAAACCCGCCGTCGGCGCGGCTTCTTCGCCGATCGAGCTCGGCACACCGCTGGAAGTCGCAACCCGCGCCACGCTCCATCTTCCGCCGAGCACGACCGTCCAGACTCCTACCGGCACAGCGGTCCAGCGCGATTACGCCACCTACGCCTCGCAATACTCCGCAAAAGGCCAGTCCATCATTGCCTCGCGCCACATCAATTTTCTTTTGAGGGAGATTCCTGCAGATCGCGCCGCCGACTACAACGCCTTCCTCCACGCCGTCCAGAACGATGAAGCCCAGGACTTCACCTTGGAACGCGAAGACACAACAACGGAAGGAAAGAAATCAGCTGCGCCGAAAACTCCGGCTGCACCGTCGCCAGCCCAGCCCAAACCTTGACGTTACTTGAGTTCCAGGATTTCCTTCTCTTTGGCCGCGGAGAGGTCTTCAATCTTCTTCGTTTCCGAATGCGAGATCTTTTCCATCTCTTCAATCGCCCGCTTGTGGTCGTCCTGGCTGATTTTCTTGTCCTTCTCCAGCTTGTCGATGGCTTCCTTGATGTCCCGGCGAATGTTGCGCACCGCCGTGCGGTGATTCTCCAGCACCTTGTGCAGGTGCTTGACGATCTCCTTGCGGCGCTCTTCCGTCGGCGACGGCATCGGCACGCGCACCACTTTGCCGTCATTCGTGGGATTCAGCCCCAAATCCGAAGTCCGTATGGCTTTGTCGATCAGCGGAACCACGCTCGGATCCCACGGCGAAATCACCAGCAGCGTCGCTTCCGGCACCGCCACCGTCCCAAGCTGATTCACGGGCATCGGCGTCCCGTGATAGTCCACGCGGATGTTGTCCAGAATGGAAGCATTGGCGCGCCCCGTCCGCAGCGTGGCCAGTTCCTTCCGAAAATCATCGACGGCCTTCTCCATCCGCGTCTTCGCCGCCGCCATCGCATCCTTCGTCGTCGCAATCGTCGTCATGTCTTCCTCTTCAAAACAATCTTTCTCAGGATGATCAGGTCTTCCTGGCTCAATGTTCTCGATGAAGATAGGTAGCTGATAACTTACCTACGCCGGAGTCACCTTCGACCCCACGCGCTCCCCCAGCACCACTCGTTTGATGTTCCCCGCCCTGTTCATGTTGAACACCACGATCGGCATGCCGTTGTCCATGCACAACGAAATCGCCGTCGAGTCCATCACTTTCAGGTTCTGGTTCAGCACGTCCCGGTAGGAAATCGCCGCGAAGAATTTCGCGTCCGGAATCTGTTCCGGATCGGCGTCGTAAACCCCGTCCACGCGCGTGGCTTTCAGGATCACGTCCGCCTTGATTTCCATCGCGCGCAGCGCCGCCGCCGTGTCCGTCGAAAAATACGGATTCCCCGTCCCCGCCGCAAAAATCACCACGCGGTTTTTCTCCAGGTGCCGCATCGCGCGCCGCCGGATAAACGGCTCGGAAACTTCCTTCATCTCGATGGCGCTCAGTACCCGCGTAAAGACGCCTTCTTTTTCCAGCGCGTCCTGCAGCGCCAGCGCATTGATCACCGTCGCGAGCATCCCCATGTAGTCGCCCGTCGCGCGGTCGATCTCGAATCCCTTTTGCCGCGCCCCGCGAAAGATATTTCCTCCGCCGACCATGATCGCCGTCTTCACACCCAGCTCGTGCACTTCCTTCAGCTCGCGCGCGATCGCCTGAATCGTCGGCCCGTGAATGCCAAATCCCTGAGGCCCCTGAAAGGCCTCTCCGGAGAGCTTGAGCATAATCCGCTGGTAAACCGGCTTCGCTTTTTTCGCAGTCTTCTTGCTGGCTTTCTTCGTCGCCGCCATGTCTCTCCGATTCGCGCCCTCTAAAATCCCGTGAATTGTAACAAACTATCCCCGCCCCCGCACTTTTTGGAGTGCGGCAGTCTTGCTGCCGCTTTTCCGGCGGCGCCAATCCGAAAAAGCGGCAGCGCTTCCATTCTCACTTCAATCTCGCAAGTGCCCGCTCGAAAACCTCACTGCGACACTCCAAACAAAAAGGGCGTCCAGGTTTCCCCCGAAACGCCCCAAACGCTTCCTCTTGATGGATTCTTCGTTTACGCGTTGACTGGTGCCGGCACGGATGCCGTCTCCGGCCCTGCCGTCCCGCTCACTTCGCCCACCTTGAACCGCGCGTAACGCCGAATCGAAATGTTTTCGCCCAGCTTGGCGATCGCCTGGGTAATCATCTCGCCAATCGTTACGCTTTCGTCCTTAATGTAGTGCTGCTCGTAAAGGCAGTTTTCCTCATAGAACTTTTCCATCTTGCCGTTCACGATCTTCTCGACGACATTCTCCGGCTTGCCCGTCGCCAGCGCCTGCGCCTTGTAGATGTCGCGTTCCTTTTCGAGCATCTCCGGCGTCACTTCCTCGCGCCGCACGTACCTCGGATCCAGCGCCGCGATGTGCATCGCCACGTCGTGGCTCAATTGCTGGAAAGCTTCGGTGCGGGCCACGAAATCCGACTCGCAGTTCAGCTCCACCAGCACGCCGATCTTTCCGCCGGCGTGGATGTAGCTGCCCACCAGCCCTTCGCTGGCCTCCCGCTGCGCCTTCTTTGCCGCGGCCGCCTGCCCCTTTTTGCGCAGGATGCTGATGGCTTTCTCGATGTCGCCGCCCGCTTCCACGAGCGCCGCGCGGCAGTCACTAAATCCCGCCCCTGTCCGCTCCCGCAATTCCTTTACGAGTTGTGCTGGGATCTGCATAGCTGGCTGTTGTGTGCTCATCCTTTTTTCTCTTCGCCGATTGGAAATTTCCTAGGTAGTGCCTTTGCTTACAAAACGGCCCGCACCGAGTTGCTCGGCGCGGGCCTTTGGGATTTCTTACCCGCGCAAATTGCTTAGTGTGCTGAATCGTCGGCCGGAACAGTCGCCGTGGCGCCTTCGCTAGGCTCAACGGGAGCATCCGGCGGAGGCTCGATGACCACGCCTTCGATGAAGTCGCCTTCTTGTTTCTCATACTGCTCGTATGCGCTGGTATCCACGTACTCGACGCCATCCACCAGCGCCTGGTCTTCCGCCGATTTCTGCTCCGCCACCTGCGATTGCTGGTAAGCGGTGTGGCCTTCGAGCACGGAATCTGCAATCTTCGTCGTGAACAGGCGAATCGCCCGCAGAGCATCGTCATTCCCCGGAATAATCCAGTCCACCACGTCCGGGTCGCAATTCGTATCCACCACCGAAACCACCGGCACGCCCATGCGCCTCGCTTCTTTCACCGCAATCTCTTCGGCGTTCGAATCGATCACGAACATGGCGTCCGGCAACTGGCTCATGTTCTCGATGCCTTCGAGGTTCTGATTGAGGTGCTTCATCTCTCGGTCCAGCCGCGCTTGTTCCTTCTTCGAAAGCTCTTTGATGCGGCCGTCTTCATTCATGGCCTTCAGCAGCTTCAGCCGCTTGATGGACTTCTGCAGCGTCGCCCAGTTCGTCAGCGTCCCGCCCAGCCAGCGATGATTCACGAAAAACGCACCGCAGCGCCGCGCCTCTTCAGCGACCGCTTCCTGCGCCTGCCGTTTGGTGCCCACAAAAAGAACGTTTCTGCCTTGTCCGGAGAGTTCGCTCACGAAGCGGCTCGCTTCGCGGAACATCTTGAGGGTTTTCTGGAGATCGATAATGTGGATGCCGTTGCGTTCGCCGAAAATGTACTCCTTCATCTTCGGGTTCCAGCGCCGCGTCTGGTGACCGAAGTGAACTCCGGCCTCCAGCAACTCTTTCATCGTAATTTCTACTGCCAAGTTTCCTCCTAATAGGATAGCTGTTTGCGGTGGCGCTCCTTCAACTTACGAAGTCGTTGCCACAGAACAGCCTCTTGCCGGCTCCTTGCCGGCCGTGATCTCAGAGGGCTAACTTGCGTCAACCCTCTGGAGCTCGCTGGGCGAGGCTTGCCTCGCCCAAATCTTTAACGCTTGGTGAACTGGAAGCGCTTGCGCGCGCCCTTCTGCCCGTACTTCTTGCGTTCCTTCATGCGCGAATCGCGCGTCAAGAATCCGTTCTTACGCAGCGCCGGCCGCAACTCCGGGTTGTACCGCGAAATCGCTCGCGACAATCCCATGCGCACCGCTCCCGCCTGTCCGCCCACGCCGCCGCCATGCGCCGTCACCACCACGTCCACCTGGTCCGCGATGTTCGTAAACTTCAGCGGCTCGATGGCGTCATGCTTCCACGCGTGATTCGGAAAATACTGTTCGACCGTCCGCCGGTTCACTGTGAACTTGCCAGAACCCGGACGCAGGAACACGCGCGCCACGGACTCCTTGCGCCGTCCGGTTCCCAGAAACCATGTTTGTGTGCCCGTTAGGGGCGTACCCGTTGAACCCAATGTTCCTCCTAATCTTTCGCCGCACAGCCACTCTTGCTTGCCAAGAGACGGCCGCACAAATCCAAAACTCGGTCGCTCGCTCAAGCGCAGGAACTATCCCCACACAGCCTCAAAAATGCTGGGCCGCATCCGCGCCTTTCAAACTCCACGTCTGCTTATTCCCTGCTAAGGCACCACTTAGTAGGAACAGCTCCGTGCGGGAAAAAACCAATCCGTTCGCTTACAGCGCAACCGCTTGCGGCTTCTGCCCGGCGTGCCGCGCCAGACCCGCCGCATCCCGGTATACGCGCAACTTCTTCGCGCGCCGCGCACGCAGCTTGTTTTTCGGCAGCATCCCGAGAACCGCTTCGCGCACAATCCACTCCGGCTTGGTCTCGCGCACGCGCTTCGCCGGCACTTCCTTCAGTCCGCCGGGATACCCGCTATGCGAGTAATAAATCTTTTGCTCGACCTTGTTCCCGGTCATGCGAATCTTGTTCGCATTGATCACCACCACGTGATCGCCCGAATCCAGGTACGGCGTAAAGCTCGGCTTGTCCTTGCCGATCAGCATCCGGGCGACCTTGGTCGCCAGGCGGCCCAGCACCACATCCGTCGCGTCCACCACAAACCAGCTCGCGCCCACTTTCAGCGCTTCCGCTTCTTCACCCTTGGCTACGTACGTCCGCATAACACTCAGTCACACCTTTCCCTGTAGAGACAAACGTCAATCTTAAAGTACCCTCCGGCCCTTGTCAACGCACTTCCGCTTCGCCAAAAGTTCACATCCCGATGAATGCGCGTTACAACCACGCAGCGGTTTTCGCATCATCTCTTGCGCAGCAGTCAAATTGTTGCAACCATGTAAACGCGGGAGGTCTTATGCGAAGAACCACGTTCTCGTTTTCCATCTTGCTCGCGCTGGCGATTGCCTTGGCCGGTTTTGCCGGCTCGTCTGTCCCCGCAAGCGACAAACCGAAGGCCGAAGAATTAGTCGCTAAGCACCTCGACGCTATCGGCACCGCCGAAGCGCGTGCTGCCCTGAAGTCCCTTAACGTCCAGGGAAACCTCATGACCAAGTTTCTAAGAGGCGGCACGGGTGCGGCGGGCGGACCTTTCGCCATGGTTTCCACCGGCCACAAAATCCTCATGGAAGCGAAATTCAGCACCTCAAACTACCCTGGCGAATCGTATGCCTTCGACGGCGAAAAGAAAACCATCGGGTTCATCACTCCAGGTCAGCGTTCTCAGCTCGAGGATTTTTTGAACAACAACGGTGAAGTTCTTGCCGACGGCCTGATCGGCGGCGCGCTCTCCACCGCCTGGCCTCTCTACGATTGGCAAGCTCGCAACGCACGGATCGACGTCGACGGTTTGAAGAAAGTGGATGGCAAAGAACTCTTCCGCGTCAGCTATCACCCTCGCCATGGAGGCGGCGACTTGAAGATTTATCTCTTCTTCGATCCCGAAACTTTTCGCCACGTCAAAACGATCTATACCCAGCAAAGCCAGTCGCAGATGGGAAGCTCGGCCGACCGATCTTCCGTCGGTGGCCTCGGCGGTGGTGGATCGAATCTCACCTTGGAAGAAGATTTCGGAGGTTTTGCTCCCGTGAACAAGCTCATGCTCCCGACGCAATGGACCCTCAAGTACAACCAGGAAGGTCTGGGTGGGGGCAGCACTCTGGTCGAATTTGATATGAACATCGACAAGATTCAAGCCAACCCGAACCTTTCCAGCGTTACGTTTAGGCTTCAATAAGCGCCGCCGCAACTCTGCAAGACGCAACCGGATACAACCGCCGGGGACGATCTGGCGCTACTCCAGCGCTCCCCGTATTGCGATCGTCGACCCCCTTAGTCGTCTGATCGCCGCTCCAAATCCCCCTAAAATTCTCATTCCCAAACGCTCCTGTTTTTGGTATATTGTTTTTCAAGCGGTGTCCCCCCCCGTGGTCGGTTTGCCATGTTACGAACTGATCTCGACACCCCGTTCTCCACCGGCCCCTCGATCGCCGTGAGGCCTTCGAATCGTTTTCTGCGCCTCTCAATTCCCGCAATCTTGTTCGTTTCCTGTTCGCTTTTTATTTCGACGCAATCTTTCGGTCAGGATGTCGCCGATGCCGCGAAGCAGGAAAAAGCGCGCAAAGAAACCCAGCAAAAAAAATCCAAGCACGTCTATACCGAGGAAGATCTAAAGCGCGCCCAGATTCTCACGCCGGAAGATCGCGCGCAGATCGAAGCCAAAAAAAATCAGCAGGTTCCTCCCGCCGCGGAAAAATCTCAGGAAGCCGTCGACGCGCAATCGCTTCCTCCCAACGCGCCTCTCGGTGATGTCGCGCGCCGTTTCCGCCAGCAAAAACAATCTCAAAAACTTCAGCGGTCCGCGGAGTTCCATCTGCCCTTTGTCGAACGGCCGGTTCTTGCTTCGCCGAAGCCTCCTGTCCAACCGCTGCTCCCGAATTTCTCCAAGCCGGCCGTGCCGCACTTCGCTCCCTATCAGCCGCCGGTGAAGCATTCTCCTTTTGCTCGGCCGAGAGTTTTCATCGCCGCGCCTCCGCTGGTTGCTCCCTCGCGCCCGCCCGTCGTTCGCCTCGCGCCCGCGCAACCGCCCGCGCCTGTCGCTCCTGCGAATTCGACGAAAAGAAGTGTCGTTACCGTAAAGCCCGGCGACTCGCTTTGGAAACTCGCGGAGCAGAATTTAGGCCAGGGCCTCCGCTGGCGTGAACTGCTCTCCGCCAATCCCGCGATACTCGATCCCAATCGCATCGTCGCCGGCTCTCAAATTGTTCTGCCGGCGGCAAGTTCCTCAGTTCATACTTCCACGAAGTTCACCGTGCGGCCCGGCGACACGCTCTCCACCATCGCCCAAACTCATCTCGGCCACGCCTCCTACGCGGCGTGCATTGCCCACACGAACTCCGCCATCCGTGATGCCAATCTCATCTATGCCGGCCAGGTGTTGCTGCTTCCCGCTAGCTGTCCGCGATAGACCGATCGCTCCCCCACCTCCATGCGCCCAAAGCCCTTCGTATTTGTTTCGCCTGACCGCAAACTGCTCTTCGCTCTCGCTCCATCTCCTCTCGACTTCAGTTACAATGGTAGTTCGAGCGCATTCCGGAGGCAGCGCGCGTGATTCATCCCAACATCTTCCACAATGAGACCCTTCTGCCGATCGAGAAGGTCCGTCTTTCTCCCGGCCAGGCCGGCCTCATCTGCGGCTGGGGCATCTTCACCACGCTGCGCATTTCCAAGGGCGAAGCCTTCGCCTATGAACGCCACTGGCGCCGCCTGGAAAGAGACGCCGCCGCCACACGCATCCCCATGCACTACACCGCGGCTAAAGTTCGTGTGCATCTCCACGAAGTCATTCGCGCCAACCAAGTCGCCGAAGGTTGCGCCCGCGTTTATCTCGTCTATAACACCGTGGGTTACTGGCAGAGCGACGAAAAACAGCCGCAAGTTGATTTGATTATTTATTCCGCTCCGCTCCCTGACCATCGCGAGGTCGTCCGCCTCGCGATCCGCGAACACGGCCGCCACGCCGCGTCTCCGCTTGCCGGCGTAAAAACCACGTCATGGCTGAACAATGTCTGGGCCGTCGCCGAAGCCACCAAAGAAGGCTTCGACGAAGTCGTCATGCTCAACGAACGTGGTGAAGTCGCCGAATGCACCTCTGCCAATATCTTCGTTGTGAAGGACGGAAAAATCCTCACCCCGCCGCTAAACTCCGGATGTCTCGAAGGCGTCACTCGCGGTATCTTGATGGAAATCGCGCCGGAAACCGGCACCTCCGTCATCGAGCAGGCGCTCCGCCCCGAAGATCTCTATTCCGCTGATGAAGTCTTCATCTCTTCCACCAATCGCAACCTCATCAGCGTCGGCGAAATTGCCGGCCAGAAAATTGCCGCCGGCCCAATCTGCGATCAGATGAATGATCTTTTCGAATCCTACGTAACCGACTATGTCACCCGCCGCCTCACGGCATCCTCTTCCTCCGCGCGCTGAACCCACCAGCACCAAGTCACGCTCTCGGCACGCGCCGCCGCGCTCCTATTTTCTTCGCCACGCTCCCATTCCATCGCCTCTCACTACCCAGCCTCAAAGCAGTGCTCCAATCGCCACAACGAAGGCCTCTCCCTCTCCACGCGTGCTACAATGCCCCGCGTAGGAATAGCCCATGCCTGATTCGGTTCCTCTAGTCGGCGAAGCCGTTCTCGAAGTCGTCTCACCCGACGGCGCGCGCCGCTATGCCCGCATCACGCAAACTCCTTTCATGATCGGCCGGGGCGCTGAGACCGGCAACCATCTCCAGCTTTCCGACCGCCGCATCTCCCGCAACTGCGCCGCCGTCGTCATCGAAGCCAATCGCTTCTACGTCGAGGATCGCGGCCAGCGCCGCGGCCTTTTCGTCAACGGCGAAAAAGTCGAAAGCCGCGAACTGCAGGACGGCGACGCCATCAGCTTCGGCCTTGATGACTCCTACGAAATCATCTTCCGTTCCAATTCCGGCGCCAACGAAACGTCTCTCCCGAATCTCCTCACGCGCATCGAGCACATCACCAGTTCCGAACCCACCGGCGGCGGCCTTCTCAAGCTGAAGCGCCTTCTCGAAGCCACCTCTCTGCTTCACTCGCAGCTTCCGCTCGATGTCGTCCTCGGCCACATGCTGGACCACGCCGTTTCCGTCACCGATGCCGATCGCGGCCTGCTCCTCGAAGCGGATGTCCTCGGCGCTCTCAAAGTGAAGCTGGCTCGGCGCAGCGGCGGCTTGCGCCTTCCGCCCGAAAGCCTCACTCCCAGCCAGACCGCCATTCAGCTCGCCCTCAAGCAGCAGTCCCCCGTCATCACCGAAGATCTCGCGCAAGCCGAAATGGACTTGCAAGCCGCGCAAAGCATCGTCGCCCAGCGCCTCCGCGCCGTCGTTGTCATTCCTCTTTACGCCATGACCCGCGCCAACACCCAGGAGTCCATGGTCAATGTCAAACGCGGCGATTTTCTCGGCGTCCTTTATCTCGACTCGCGCCGCCCCGCCGCCTTTTCCAAGCTCGATCGCCAGATTCTTGACGCCCTCGCCGCCGACGCCGCCAGCATCCTGGACAACGCCCGCCTCGTCGAGCGTGAACGCGAACGCCAGCGCATGGAAGAACAGATCAATATCGCCCGCGATATTCAGCAGGCGCTTCTCCCGCGCGATTTCCGCGAGTTCCCGCATCTCGCCGTCAACGGCTACAATTTGCCTTGCTTGTCCGTGGGAGGCGACTACTTCGACGTCTTTCCCATCAGCGAAGGCCGCACAGCTTTCCTCATTGCCGACGTCTCCGGCAAAGGGCTCGGTGCCGCCCTGCTCACCACCATGCTTCAGGGCGCGCTTTCCGCCATGACTCTCGGCACCGATCCCGCCCGCGTCTTCAATCACGTCAACCGCTTCCTCTGCGGCCACGCCGAGGTCGGCCGCTACGCCACCATGTTCTTCGGCATTATTGATGATGACGGCCACCTCGAATTCATCAACGCCGGCCATCCCTCGCCCTTCCTCATCCGCAATGGCGTCGCCGAAGAAGCTTTCACCGAAGGCTCCTTCCCTGTCGGCCTTGTTCCCGAAGCCGAATACACCGCCGCCTGCCTCAAGCTCGAGCCCGGCGACACCCTAGTCCTCTTCAGCGATGGCGTCACCGAAGCTATGGACCCCAACGACGAACTCTACGGCGTTCCTCGCCTCAAACAAGTCCTCACCGGCCTCGCCGAATGTCCCCTCGAAGAAATCCAGAAGTGCGTCCTCGAATCCGTCGAAAATTTCGCCCGCGGCGCCCATCAGGCCGACGACCTCACCCTCCTCGTCGTCCGCTACCGCGCCACCGCCACCTCCGCCGTCTCCGACACCGACGTCCCAGCATCCTCTTCAGCCTCTAGTTCCTCTGCCTCCGCCGCCTCCGCTTCAGCCTCCTCTCCCTCTTCCGCCTCCTCCTCCTCCTCCCTCTAGTTCCCATCGCCGAGTTTTTACCCTTCATCCGTCCCGCAGCTCGGGCACCGAATAACCCGTTCATTACTGGAATTAAACGGTTACCACCCGCCCGGGCCGCCCGCCAATCAGACGTTAATGGTAGCCCATAGGAGCAAGATCATCATGAGGTCGGCAGAAAGGATCTGGGGGCGGGAGGGGCCCTTTAGGGCGAGGGCCGACGGGATCCCCAGGGTAAGCGTAAGAATTTCGAAGACTAAGCAGTAGTCCGCATTAAGGTTAATGCGCAATAGGACAGCTAGGAAGAGGCTGACAAACGCTAGCAAGCCGAGTGATGTCATTAGAATTGAGATAAGCCCCAGGACGCTGCGCCAGTGCGGGAGTTCGCTCCTCCAACGTCTTGTCCAATTTCGGTAGGCCAGAACCGTCAGAGAAGGTATGGCCAGTAACGAAACCATTTGAACTGCCATAGAAAGGATCTCGCCGTATGTGTCGCCGAAATGCATGCTTGGTTTATCCTCAGGAAAACCTGGGACAGCAGTCCCCATGTTCCCGTTTTTTATATAGTCCCTCTAATTAGTCACAAACGCTCCAGTGAACTATAAAGATGGTACCCTCTCACCGTGATAACACTAATGCCGGAAAAACAATCTCTGGGAAATTCCCAAGCCACCCGCCTATTCAAACGGCGCTAAAATACCTTGGGGAAGGCGGCCAATGAAGATGGATCAGAGAATGTCAGCCCTCCTGCGACAAGCAGACATTCCCGTGCCATTCGTCGATGATCCCGCTCTAAGGACACTTCCCTTGCCTGCCTTCTCAGTCGTAGGTGAATCTGTTTTGTTAAAGAACCAGTACGAACCGAATAGGCATGTCAGTCCCGCAGATTTTCCAGATAAAACGGGCGGGTGGGCCGGGCGTAAGCCCCTAGAACGATTCTGGGTGCCGTACCCTTCGGTTTTAAGGGTACGGTTTTTGGCTTTTCCTAGGCCGGCGCACTCCTCCTTCTTCAGACTATCTCCCAGCAAACACACCATTTAAAGTAATACTTGACTAACTGTACCGATATGCTATAATGTATCCGTTTCGTCGGCGCAATTCCTCTGCTTGCCTGCCGCGGGCAGGTGCCCCGCCCTTTATGCGCGCTTTCTCTGCGTTCTTCGCATCCCGGTCGGATTTGCGGGACATCCCGCAGGGGTCTGCGGGACGCGCCCGCCAGACAGTCCTTCTAACGCTTTCAATGCCCTCCCATCCTACCCAGTGATCTTGTCGCCCGGAGCCCGCTCCCCTAACTCCTTTAGCGGCAACACTTACAAATCTCCCCGCAAGTATTGCAAACAAAAGACTTACTCCAAAGCTAACCCCTTTAATTGCAACACTTACAAAAAACAGGGGGGCCGGGGTCGCTCTTCAGCTTTCAACCTTCCTATGTTCCAACGTTCATCGGTGTAACTCCTTTTCTGTCACATCCTTAGCAGCCCCCCACCTTGCAACCTCCATCGAATCACATCCTTACAAAAACCATGGGGAGGGGGGCCGCCTGCCCCCAACAATTCCCGTTCTGGAACTCGCCGTCCTGCCTCCCAAAACAAAAAGGGCGGGGGCCGCAAATTCCGGCTCGCCCCGCCCTGCTTCGATTCTGTCGAACTCTTTTGGGAACTTCGGCCTTACGCGCCGAGGTCCTTCAGATCGTCCTTGGCCTGCCTTTCGGCTTCCTTCGCCGCGCTCTTGGCGTTCGTGTCGGGCTTCAGCATGTGGATGGACTTGGTCAAGCTCTGGGGCTTGTCGCCAACCGAACCCTTGCACCCGGAGAGGTCCACGTTCGTGAACACGCCCGTCACATCGGCCCGCAGGCAATTGAACTCGATTCCCAGGTTCTTGCTGGCATGCAGCGACGCCACGCATTCATCCAGCGAAATGAACGGCGCGCACGCATCCGTGGCATTCGCGTCCGCCGCCAGCAGTCCCTGCCCTTGCAGTTTCGGCGTCAGCTTTTTCTCGATGTCGCCTCTGGACTCGGCCGGAGCCTTGGAATCTTTCTTCACCCACTTGATCGGATTGAGCGAATGCCCGCCGCTCGGCGAAGCATCCTTTGCCGCGGAAGATGCTCCGGCCCCCGCTGGGCCTTGCGCCGCCGCGTTCCCCGTGCCCAGGGTGAAGCAAACCAACGCATCCAGCGCCGCAACTGCCACAAACAGCCAAATCTTTTTCATGTTGACCTCTCTTGTGACCGCTTCGCGTTCCATCTCGAGGCTCCCGGACTCCACCTCAACTCCAGTAGGCCACACCGCCTGTCCCGCGAACACGCTGCAAAAGGACGGTACTCCCCCAATCGGTCACACTGGCCGTTCGTACAGGTGGCGAATGAAAATGAAAGTGGGGAAAAACGCGAGAGGCAGGAATCAGGACTTGATGCGCAAGAAAAACCCGTAAAGAGTCAGCCCCAGCCCGCCCAGAAAAAGCAACGGCAGGAGGTAATTCGTCACCGCCGGAACAATTTCAATCGGAATCCGCATTGGCGCGCCGTATCCGCCCGCGAAATAATAAACAATCGCCGCCAGCAGCATGAACAGCAAACCGCGGCGAGTCTCTTCGCGCCCGTTGGAGCCTCTGCGCCGCGTGAGCTGCACCTGCGGGACCGCTTCGCGGCAGTAGGGACACTGCATCAAATGCGCGGCCATGGACTTCCCGCAGTACGCGCAGCGCTTCATCTCTGGTGCTTTTTGTGCCGAAGGTCCCATACGAGCTCCGGGATGCCTCCTCTCTAGGCTAGGTTCGAAGCGGCAGAGACGTCAAGGGAGTCGCGAAAGGACAGGTGCCTTTTTACTTACAGGCTGTCCTAAGGGAAAAGCGGGCACCCGATCGAGTTGTGCTACAAATTTATCTACGACAGGATTTCGGGCTAGTTTGACGCGCAAGAATGCAAGCGCTCAAGAATACAATCCACCTGGGTTCGAAGGAGAATCGATGGCGCACCCTTCCCGTAGATTTGTCAGGCCCGTGCTCGTTTTGCTCGCAAGCTTTGCGGTGATTTTCGTTGCGGCGGCATCCAGCCGGGCGCAGGAGAAAAAAGTCGGGCAGATGAATGGCGTGGACAACTCAAAAATGGGAGCCTACCGCGCCCTGGCGCAGCACATTTACAGCGATTTCCAAAAGGGCGACCTGGCGGCAGCGGCGGAGCTAGGCCGCGTGCTGGAAAGAGTCTGGGACAAAGCGGAAGAATATGGCGGCGACACGGCTTTGGCCAAGACGAATCGCCAGTTGTTCGATGAAATCGACAAAGCCATGGATCAGTTCATCACCCCGCTCACAGAAGCAAAAGGCAAACCTCCGGACGCTGCAAAAGTAAAACTGGCGTTCAATCTGTATCTCGAAAAACTGAAACAAGCGGATTAATCGATTCCGTCTTGATTAAGTTTCAATTTTTTTTCTAAATTTTTGCTTAATCCTGGCGCAAAGCCTCCAACGAATCGAGGCGCATCGCGCGCCGCGCCGGCACCCATTATTTCCAAGGGGAAAAGCGCCGGTTAGAGCTCGCGCAGTGCCGTGGCTACGGGCATGCTCGCCGCGCGAACCGCCGGCAAGAGTCCGCCGACTAAGCCCATGACTAACGCGAAAGCGATGCCCCTCGCCAGCAACTCGGGAGTGATTTTAAAGGCAAACGCAACGTGCGAGAAGGTCTGAAGGTTCATTGCGCCCGTGGTGAATCCATTGAGAGGAAGAACAGCAAGGCAGCCAACCAAGCCGCCGATGAAGGCAATCAGGAGCGCCTCGATGACAAACGACAAGACTACCGACGGCCCGCCAAAGCCCAGCGCCCTCATCGTGGCGATTTCCCGTCCGCGCTCAGCCACAGCGGAATACATCGTGTTTAGTGCGCCGAAGACCGCGCCAATGGCCATGACCGCGGCCACCAACCCACCGAGGACGGTAATCAGGGTGGTCAAACGGCTGGACTGCTTCGAGTAGTAGTCGATTTCCCGCGTCACGTCCACACTGAGCCGCGGATCGGCAGTCGCCGCGTCCTTCAATTGCTGAAATGCGGACGGCGAAGTGAGATGTACGGTCACGGACTGGAAAAAAGTATCCGGGCGATTGTAGGCGGGGCCCAACAAGTGCGCATCGGCCCAAACATCCGAGTCGAACGCACTGCCGCCGGCATCAAAAATCCCGACGATTTTCCAGCGGACGCTGCCAAGACTGATGGTGTTTCCGAGTGTCAGCCCGGCATACGATGCGTTGGCATTCTTGCCGACGACAATTTCCGCGAGCCCGGGCGTAAACATCCGCCCTTCCACAATTTTGATGTTCTTGCGGATCTCCAAAACATTTTTGGAGACGCCACGAATTTCCACGTTGGCGTCCGTTCCCGTGGATTTAAGCGGAATCGGCGCAACCAGCACGACTTCCGGCGAGACGAGCGGACCGTCCTTCCCGCGGGCAATTCCCGGTTCGTCTTGAATGATTTTCACGGTGTCGATGGTTACGCCGCCGGTCATTTCCGAAGTGGCGCCGGCGCGCATGATGATGGCGTTGTCCGGGGACCCGGAAGCGACCAGAGTGGCCTTGAATCCGCGGGCCAGCGACAACATCGCCACGAAGACGCCGACGGTGCCCGCGATGCCGACGACGGCGACAATCGCGGAGCTCCACCGCGCCTTTACGCTGCGAAAGTTGTACACAACGGGAATCGCCACGTCAGACCCTCCTTAGCGCATCGACAACGCGCAACCGCATCGCGCCAATGCCCGGTAAGAGTCCACTGGCGACGCCGACAAACACCGCCAAGAGGACGCCAAGTCCCAATGCCGTAGCCGACAGCAGCAACGGCGGGAGCATCCCGTTTAAATTAGCGCCGACCACGGGGATGGCCAGGAACGCGAGGCCTAGTCCGAGCAGTCCGCCAATCAATGCAATCACCAGCGATTCCGCCAGCACAAAGAACAGAACAAACCGGTCGGAATATCCGATGGCCTTCAGCACCGCGAGTTCGCTCGTGCGCTCGCGAATGGAAATCGCCATGGTATTCCCGGTGACGAGGAGCAAGGTGAAAAAGACCACGCTGCCGATGGCGGTGATCAGCAGTTGGATATTCCCCAGCTGCTTTGCGAATCCCGCCTGGAAGGCAGACTCGGTTTCCGTCTTCGTTTCATAGGACGAGTTCGCGAAACCGTCATCGATGGCTTTTCCCACGCGAACGGCGTCGTCCGGCGAATCGAGCTTCAGGACCCACCAGCCCGCCTGGCCCTTGATCACATCCGGAATGTTTTCGTAGAAATAGTCCCATTGCAGCCAGAACTGGCTCTCGTCGCCGCCTTCTTTGTCATTGGTATAAATTCCGTCGAGGTTGAATTCCCAAGTCTTGGTGGAGCCGTAAAGCGCGTTCTGCAGGGGAATGCGATCGCCCACCTTCCACTTGAACCGCTTGGCAAGGTTCCGCCCGACAACCGCGCCCTGGCGGTCAGCCAGGAAGTTCTTCCACTGATCGTCGGGTACGTGAAGCTCCGTCATTACTTTGAGCTGATTTGCCGGATCGATGACAAATTGGGGAAAGAAATTTTTCTCGTCCTGATAAACGCCGCCGAACCAGTTGTTGTGCGTGACGTACTTGACGCCCTTGATCTGGCGAATCCTGTCGCCGTAGGCCAGGGGCATGGTGTTGATGAGGCCGACGCGATTAATGACCACGAGGCGGTCCGCGCCGGCGAGCTCGGTGTTGCGGCTGAACGCGCCGCGCACCACCGCGAGAAACGTAAACAAAAACAACGCAATGGCAAACGAACCCACTGTCAGAACCAACCGGATTTTCTTGCGAAACAGATTCGCAAAGATCAGCCGTGAATATTTCATGCCGCACCTCCGGCCAGAACGCCTTCCTGCAAAGCCTTGGCCTCCACCAGGACCCCCTTGTTCAGGTGCAGTGTAGTGTGCGCGCGGGCCGCAACTTGGGGATCGTGGGTCACCATCAAAATGGTCTTGTTGTACTTCCCCACCAGTTCGTCGATGAGGGCCATGATTTCGTCGGCGCTCTTGCGATCAAGGTCGCCGGTAGGCTCGTCGCAGAGGAGAAAGGTTGGGTCGGAGACGATAGCGCGAGCGATGGTGACACGCTGCTCCTGTCCGCCGGAAAGCTGGCGAGGATAGTGGTTCATGCGGTCCGAGAGACCGACGACGCCGAGGGCGGTTTCCACGTGTTTGCGGCGATCCGATTTGGAGAGCTTGGTCAGCAGCAGTGGAAGCTCGACGTTCTGGAAAGCGGTGAGAACGGGTATGAGGTTGTACATCTGAAAGATGAAGCCGACATGCCGAGCGCGCCACTGGGTGAGCTTGCTGGCGGACATGTGGGTGATTTCGTCGCCGTCCACGGTGATGCTGCCGGCGGAGGGCACGTCGAGGCCGCCAAGGAGATTGAGCAGAGTGGTCTTCCCGGAGCCGCTGGGGCCCATGAAAGCCACGAAGTCGCCCCTGTCCACGTCGAGATTCAGGCCCTGGAGGACCTGGATCTGCTCGCCGCCGCGGCTGTAGGTTTTGTTCAGACCGCGAACCTTGATAAGGCTGGTGGAATCGCCACGACCATCAACTCGAATCATGCTTCGCTCCTGCTAGCGGATTTCAACTTTGTCGCCGTCGTGCAAACTTTCGGGGCCTTTCACCACCAGCGAGTCACCCGGAGTAACGCCAGCTAACACCGCGATCTCGGTTCCGCGGTCCAGGCCCAGGCTAACCGCGCGGCGCTCGACTTTTCCTTCACGGACCAGGAAAACGAAGGAAGCAGCGGAATCGGAGTGCACCGCGCTCTTGGGAATGTATGCCACGGGCTGCGGCCCCTGGTCTTTGCCTTTCACCTTTTCGACTGGTTTCTGCTCCTCGAGAAAAGCGACCTTCACTCCCATATCCGGAAGAATGAAATTGTATTTATCCAAGTCAATGATGGTGATGCGGACCTTGACGGTGGCCTTCTGCCGGTCAGCCGTGGGGATGACGGTGCGAACTTTTGCGGGGAAGGGCTTGTCAGGATAAGCGTCCAGCGTTGCGGTTACCTTCTGGCCGTTTTCGACGCGGGCGATATAGGACTCATTGACGTCCACTTCGATTTCGTTCGAATGCATGTCCACGATGGTGGCGATGCCCGTGCGGGTGAAGCCGCCGCCGGCAGAAATGGGAGAGACCATTTCGCCAACTTGGGCATCCTTGGAAACGACGATGCCGGCGAAAGGTGCACGGATGGTGCAGTTGTCCACGGCTTGCTGGGCTTCACGGATGCGGGAGTCAGAGCCAAGCACCTGCTGTTTTGCGAGGGCGATTTTGGCGCGCAGGCTGTCAGCAGTGGTGCTGGCGTTATCCAAGGCTTCCTGAGTCTGCACGCCGGCGTCGTGGAGCTGCTGGGCGCGCTTGAGCTCAATGGAGGCGTTGCGGAGCTGAACCTCGAGGTCGGCGATGGCAGCCTGGGCGGATTCGCGATCGGCCCGGGAAGTCTCCAAAGCGCGCTTGACGTCGGAATCATCGAGGGTGGCGAGAAGCTGGCCCTCGGCAACGCGAGTGCCTTCGTCGAAGAAAACGCCGGTAACGCGGCCGGTGATTTTGGCAGCAATGGTGGCGCGGCGACGCGGGGTGATGTAGCCGCTGGCATTGAGAAGAGTCTGAGGGCCGGCGGAATCGGGTTTCGCGGCGGCGGCGACCTCAACTACGGGCTTCTGACTGCGGAAGGCGAAGGCAGCCGCAACGATGCCTGCAAAGATGACGACGGGAATGGCGGCGTAGACAAGGCGCTTGCCCATGCCGGTCCTCGCGCGCTGGCCATCGTGGATGCGCAGGGAGCCGAGATCGTGTTTTGGTGAACTGAGTGGAGTCGCCATGCGCGCCCCTGCTCCTTCCCATGATAAAGCTCTGCTCAGATAACTACGGACGGGCGAAGTCGAAAATTACACGGTTAGCCTGGCCCGGACTCGTCTAGGGAGTATTGTAGCGTGCCAAGGCGATTTTCGGGACGCTTCCTTATGCAAACCCCGAGGCCGATTTTTCCCTTAGATGCAGCTGCCGGGCCGTTGGCCACATAGAATGTTGGGGAAAACGGGCGTCGCCGCGCGCGGCAAATCACTGCTTGACACCGGGGCAAGCTCGTCATATTAAGGAGATTCCGCGAGACGAGTTCGAGCCCAGATCTCACGGACGAGGGTCCCTACATGAACCCTACCCGCCGTGATTTCCTGAAATTAACGACTATTGGTGGAGCTGCAGCCGCCGTATTTGGCTTCGACTTGAAGCCGGCGTATGCACAGCTGCGCGCGCTGAAAATTGCGCGCGCGAGTGAGACACGGTCGACGTGCCCGTACTGCGCGGTGGGGTGCGGCACCATCATTTACACGATTGGCGATCGCGCCAAGAATGTGACCGCACAGGTGGTGCACGTCGAAGGCGATCCGGATCATCCGACCAACCGCGGCACGCTCTGCCCCAAGGGCGCCTCGCTGCAGCAAGAGATCATGAACGACCGGCGGCTGCTGAAACCGCTGGTGCGCCGGCCCGGTGGAACAGATTGGGAAGATATTTCATGGGACCAGGCGCTCGCAGAGATCGCAGCGAAAGTGAAGAAGACGCGCGACGACACTTTTGTCGAGAAGGATGCGGCGGGACGGACGGTGAACCGCCTGGAATCAGTGGCGTGGATCGGCGGCTGCACGGACACGAATGAGTTCAATTATCTAGTTGTGAAGTCCATGCGCGCCCTGGGGGTCGTGCACCTGGAAAACCAGGCCAGAGTTTGACACGGCCCCACGGTCTCAAGTTTGGGACCAACGTTTGGCCGGGGCGCGATGACCAATGGCTGGGTGGACATGAAGAATACCGACATGATGCTCATCATGGGCGGTAATCCCGCGGAGAATCATCCCTGCGGATTCAAATGGCCGGTCGAAGCGAAACGCACGCGCAACGCGAAGATCATATCGGTCGACCCGCGCTTCACGCGCACTTCCGCGGTCGCCGATCTCTTCTGCCAGATTCGCGCCGGCACGGACATCGCCTTTCTCGGCGGCGTGATTCGCTACGCCATTGAGAACAACCGCATCGCGAAAGATTACCTGGTCAACTACACGAACGCGGCGTTTATTGTGAAGAATGGCTTCAAACTACCCGAGGACGGTCTATTCTCCGGGTTCGACGCCAAGACCCAGCTCTACGACAAATCGACCTGGAATTACACGGGAGGAGACGCAAGCGGCAAGGCCGCGCCCGAAGCGCATGTGGCGGCGCCTGCGGCAAACGGAGCGCCTCCGCCGCCGGCGACACTGCCGGAAAAAGTTTCGTATGACTTTACGCTGCAGAACCCGGATTGTGTGTTTCAACTTCTAAAGAAACACTACTCGCGTTATACGCCGGAGATGGTCGAGCGCATCACGGGAATTCCCAAGGAACAATTCCTGAAAGCGGCTGACCTTTTTACCTCGATTCGCAAAGACGGCGACATGAAGAAGGTGGCGACGATTATCTACGCCGTCGGATGGACGCAGCATACCTTTGGCACGCAGATCATTCGAACGGCGGCGATGCTGCAACTGCTGCTCGGAAATGTGGGGCGTGCAGGCGGCGGCGTCAACGCGTTGCGCGGGCACTCGAATATTCAGGGCGCCACGGATATGGCGGGTATCTTCGACAATTTGCCCGGTTACTTGAAGGTGCCGACTCCCGCCGACACCTCATTCGAAGGCTGGATGAAGCGCATTACGCCGACGCCCTCGAAGCCCGCGCCGTGGGATTCGTTCAACTACTGGGGCAACACGCCGAAATTCGCGACCAGCTATCTGAAAGCGCTTTATGGGGACGCAGCCACGAAACAAAACGGCTGGGCGTTCGATTATCTGCCGAAGGTGGATCGCAACTATTCGTGGGGACAGCTATGGGACGACATGTACAACGGGAACGTGAAAGGCATGCTGGCCTTCGGGATGAACGGCGTGGCGATCGGTCCCGATTCCAAGAAAAATATCGACGCGCTGAAAAAGGCGGACTGGCTGGTAGTGGGCGAGATTTATCCGGATGAAACCAGCGAATTCTGGAGGTCGCCAGGAATCACGCAAGACGAAATGAAACAGATTCAGACAACGGTGTACCGTCTGCCTTGCGCGGGATTTGCAGAGAAAGACGGCTCATTCACCAATTCCGCGCGCTGGCTGATCTGGAAGAATACCGCGCTGCCGACGCCGGGGGATTGCCGGCTGGACCAGGCGATCGTGGCACAGATTTTCTTGAAAGTCCGCGAGCTATACAAGAAGGATGGCGGGAAGTTCCCGGATGCGATCTTGAATCTGACGTGGAATTACAGCGTGCCCTCAAATCCTCCGCTGGCGGAAGTGTTGAAGGAAGTGAACGGCAAGGCGCTGGCGGACCTTGAGGATCCAACGACGAAACAGCAAATCAAGGCCGGCCAACAGCTTCCGGGCTTCGCCTGGCTGAAAGACGATGGCACGACGTCCTGCGGGAACTGGATATATTCCGGCTCATTCACGGAGGCAGGCAATCAAACGGCGCGGCGCGATCCCTCGGATCCCTCAAACATGGGTGTGCATCCGGGATGGGGCTGGTCCTGGCCAGCAAATCGGCGGGTGCTCTACAACCGCGCATCGTGCGACGTGGACGGTAAGCCTTGGGATGCGTCCCGGAAGCAAGTCTGGTGGAACGAGGGGTCGCAAAAATGGGTGGGCAACGATGTGCCGGACTTCAAGGTTGATTCCAAGCCCAAGGATCACATGGGCCCGTTCATCATGAATCCGGAAGGGGTAGGACGAGTTTTTGCGCCGCTTGGAGCCTTTGCCGAAGGGCCGTTTCCCGAGCACTACGAACCAATCGAGAGTCCCATCGAGAATCCGCTCCATCCAGAGCAGTCCCACAATCCGGTGGTGAAGCGTTTCAAGACACCGGACGACAAGTACGCCACACCGAAAGATGGCTACGCCGTTGTCTGCACGACTTATCGCTTGACCGAACTGTATCACTACTGGACCAAGAACAATCCGATGAACGTGCAGCTGGTGCCGGAGCCGTTCATCGAGATTTCCGCGGAAATGGCGCAAGAGATGGGGATCACGGGCGGCGAAAAGATAAAGGTCTCCAGCATCCGCGGCACTTACATCGCGAAAGCCATGGTCACGAAGCGGATTAAGGCGATGCAGATCGACGGCAAAAAGGTCTACCAGATCGGCATCCCCATTCACCAGGGCTATCGGGGCATCAAAGAGGACGAGGACAAGGATGCGAGGACACTGGTGAACCTGCTGACGCCAACGGTATTTGATCCCAACGCGTACACGCCGGAATTCAAGGGATTCCTGGTGAAGGTCGAGAAGGCGTAGGGGACAACGATGAGCCAAGCCACACTGCGCATTCAGAAAATGTCCGGCCACGCCGGGAGCGTTCCAGGGGAAGATACGCAGCGCGGACTAACCGTCTGCAAACTCATTGACACCACGACGTGCATCGGATGCAAGGCGTGCGAAGTGGCGTGCATGGAATGGAACGACCTGCCATTCGGCGAGACGGTCTTCGACAATACCTATCAGACGATGCCGGAGACGCGGTGGAACTACTGGAATCTGATCCTTTTCAACGAGCACGTGCGCGAAGACGACGGTTCGCTGATGTGGCTGATGCGCAAGAACCAGTGCATGCACTGCGCCGAGCCGGGATGCCTGGCGGCGTGTCCCGCGGACGGGGCCATCGTGCAGTACACGAATGGCATTGTCGACTTTCAGCAAGCGAACTGCATCGGCTGCGGATACTGCATCACGGGCTGCCCATTCGATATCCCGAAGATGAATCCGAAGACCAATCGCGTGTTCAAATGCACGCTGTGTTCGGACCGCGTAACGGAAGGGCTCGAGCCGGCGTGCATCAAATCCTGCCCGACGGGATGCCTGCACTTCGGGACCAAGGAAGACATGCTGTACCTCGGAGGAACGCGAGCGAAGCAACTGCAGGAGCATTCAAACTATCCGAAAGCTGGCGTGTATGACCCGCAGGGAGTTGGCGGCACCGGCGTAATCTACGTGTTGCACGACGCTTCGCAGCCTGAACTTTATGGGGGATTGCCGGCCAATCCGCACGTGCCGTGGACGGTTAAACTTTGGAAGGGCCCGTTGAAGTGGCTGGGCAACGTTGCCATGGTCGGCGGATTGATCGGGCTGTTCGTACACTATCTTCGTTTCGGCCCCAAGGACCGTGACGAAGCGGATACGAATGCGGGGGGAGCAAAATCGTGAGCCACCAAGAACAGAGGTTACCTCACGGCCGAATCCTCCGGTATGAGCTTCACGAGCGGCTGACGCACTGGGCCGCGGCCTTTTCGTACATCTATCTTCTTTTGACGGGACTGGCGTTTTACTCGCCGTGGTGCTTCTGGCTTGCTATAGCGCTTGGTGGCGGACAGATTTCACGCATGCTGCATCCATGGGCCGGGCTGATTTTCTTCTGCGCAGTCATAAAAATGTACACCATGTGGGCGGCGCAGATGCGCACGACGGAAGCGGACAAAGCCTGGTGGAATGCGGTTGGCCACTACATGCGCAATGAAGATGATCAGATGCCGCCGGCCGGCCGCTACAACGCGGGACAGAAACTTCTTTTCTGGGGTTTTTTCTGGTGCAGCCTTCTGCTCCTTCTCACCGGCGCGATCCTCTGGTTTCCGGAATATATTCCGTGGAGTCTGCGTTTTCTGAGATATGTGGCCGTGCTGATTCATCCCTCGGCGGCTTTGCTGACGATCGGGCTCTTCCTGATCCACATCTACATGAGCGTATTTGCGGAACGGGGCGCGTTTGGATCCGTGATTCGCGGAGATGTTTCGGAAGAATTTGCCAAACGCTACCATCCGGGCTGGTATAAAGAGATCGCCGGCGATTCGTCCGCGCCGCGCAAATGACAAAGACACAAACCGGTGGGGCTGAGTACAGCGCGCGGATTCAACGCGCGGAGCGGTTGTCTGCAGCTCACCCCTTCGCTTCTGAATTCCTCAATTTCTACAAGCACGTTGCGTCTTTTCAGAAAACCTTGCGTGCCAATCTTACCGCCTCAAGCGTATCAAAATCCGCCCGCGCGTTCGCGGACGGAACCCGCGATTCGCTCGACCTCACCGTGCTCTTGCCTCACTACCGCGGTTTCCTGTCGGTGATCGAACAGCACGCCCCGCACGCCCTGCGCGAGGCTGCGCGACAGACCTCGCTTCTGGGATCGGATTCCTGGATCGCCAGCTTGAACTCCTATTGGGAGTTTGCCGGGAAGTTCGACCAGGAAGTGGGGGCCTTTGCGCAATTCCTGTCGCGCGGCTTTTTGCAGCCTTATGCGGAGCACCTGGCGGCAGACAAAGCGGCGCCTCCGGTGGTCAGCGCGCCGCGCATTTGTCCAATCTGCAGCGCGCGGCCGCTTCTGGGAGTTTTGCGTCCTGAGGGGGATGGCGGCAAACGATTTCTGCTTTGTTCGTTTTGCAGCCGCGAATGGGAGTTTCGGCGAATCTATTGCTCGACGTGCGGCGAGGAAGCGGAAGAGAAACTGCCCGTGTATGTCGCGGAACAATTTCCGCACGTGCGGGTGGAGGCCTGTGAGACGTGCAAGTTCTATCTGCTGACCATCGACCTCACCAAAGATGGGAATGCCGTACCGCTTGTGGACGACCTGGCGGCGATTCCACTGACGCTCTGGGCTCACGAACATGGGTACTCGCGGCTGCAGCCGAACTTGTTGGGGACATGAGCCCAGGCTTGCATCCGTTCGAATCAGAGCCGACCGGCATGGCCGTTTTTCCACCACGACGTTTGATGTTTCAGTTTGAGAGTCGCCTGAAAAGCTGAGCAGAAGTGTTGCAAAGCGCTGCAGGTTTGCGGCAAGCTACCGAGCGCCATTGAGGAGGCATTCATGCGTCGTTTCTTCCTGTGTTTTGTTGCGCTACTGGCTCTAGATGCAAGATCAGCCTATGGACAGTCCGCTCCGCAGCCGGGGGCGAGTTTGACGGTAATCCGGGCAGGAACGCTGATTGATGGGACCAGCGATGCGCCGCGGAAGAATCAGCTCGTGTTCGTGCGCGGCGGGCGAATCGAAAAAGTGACCGACGGTTCAGCCACGATTCCCGCAGAAGCGAAGGTCATTGATCTTTCGAACACCACGGTGCTTCCGGGCTTGATCGATTCGCACACGCATATTTTCCTGTGGGGTGAGGATCCAAAGAAGGGCGGTTACGACGCGAATATCTTGAATGCGGGAATTGCGCTGCGGGCCGCGCGGGCAACGTTTGCCGCACGGCGCGCGCTGGAACAGGGCTTTACGACCCTGCGGGATTTGGAAACGGAAGGCGCGGGGTACGGGGACATCGAGATCAAGCAGGCGATTGAAGAGGGGACGATTCCGGGGCCGAGAATTTTTGGAGCGACGCGGGCGATATCAACGACCGGCGGGTACAACCTGGAAGGCTATGCGCCCGAATTGGAGATGCCCAAGGGCGCGCAGCTAGTGGATGGCCCCGTCGAGGCGCGGAAGGCGGCGCGGCAACAACTGGAGCACGGCGCGGACTGGATCAAGGTGTATATGACGCACCGTTCGTGGGTGGACAAGCAGGGGAGACTGGTGTCGCAACCGACGCTGACGGTGGAAGAGCTCAAGGCCATCGTGGATGAAACGCATGGTTGGGGAAGAAAGGTAGCGTGCCACGCCTACAACGGAATCGGTTTGCAGCGGGCGCTGGACGGCGGATGCGACTCGATCGAACATGGCCTGGAAATTAGCGATGCGCAGATCGCGCAGATGTCGAAGCAGGGGACGTGGTATTGCCCGACTCTTTCACCGTACTACGACGATTGGGGGCCGGCGGATACGCCCGGTGGAAAACGTGACCGGGCACGGGCAACGGTGCATGAAGTCAGTTTCAAGAAGGCGATGCAGGCGCATTTGAAGATCGTTTATGGAACGGACATGGGCGGGATTCCGTGGACCGAACCGCTGGCGCAAGAGTTCGGAAGAATGGTGGCGCTGGGGATGACGCCGATGGATGCAATCCAATCGGCAACTTCACGTGCGGCGGAGATGCTGGACATGAAGGGCGAAATTGGGGTGATCGCGCCGGGCGCTTACGCGGAAGTAATTGCAGTGGCCGGCGATCCACTTAAGAAAGTGGAGGAACTTGAGCACGTGAAGTTTGTGATGCAAAACGGAGCGGTTTACAAAAACGAGTTTGAGAAGCAGTAGAGCTGCAAGCTCTAAAGCGTTTCAGGCTTCGACGCGAACACCTTTCCAAAAGGCGATGCGGTCCTTGATTTCAGCGGCGGCTGGTTTGGGATCGGGATAAAACCACGCGGCGTTTTCGTTGCGCATGCCGTCTACTTCCACGTGATAATAGTGGGCGGTTCCCTTCCACGGGCAGATCGTGGTGTGCTGGCTGGGCTTGAGAAATTTCACGGGGACCGCGTCGGGAGGAAAATACTGGTTACCCTCGACGACGACGGTGGCGTTGCTCTCAGCAATCGTCTTGCCTCCCCACATTGCTTTGGCCATGCTATGCGTCTCCAAAAAGAAAAGATTACCTTCGGCCAGGATACGGCCCGACCGGGAACTTTGTACAGTTATTGGATGCTTGCGCGGCCCCATCGATGCGAGGGATTGTGAATGACGGGAGAGTGCCTGGCGCATCGAAGACATTATTCGGACCAAGGGGGAATCTTAACAAGCACGCCGATGGGCTTTGGTACAATCGAACGCTTCGAAGCGGAGGAAAACCAATGAACGAGCAGAATTTCGCCAATCATACAAAGTTTGTGCCGGCTTACCATTTTTTCGCGGTGCCCATTTTCGTTGCCAATTTTGTCTGGTCGCTATTCCGATTGAGGACCTTGGGGTTCTCGTTTGCGGGAGTTTTCGGCGTCTTGCTGGCGGCGGCGCTGGTGGTGCTGGTATTCGTGGCGAGGCTCTTTGCGCTGGCGGTGCAGGATCGTCTCGTGCGGCTGGAAGAGCGGCTCCGCTACGCGCAAGTGCTGCCGGCGGAGCTTTTGGCGAGAACCGCGGAGCTCACGATGGCACAAATTGTCGCGCTGCGGTTTGCAAGCGACGTGGAATTGCCGGCGCTGACGCGAAAAGTGCTGGATGAAAAGCTGGTGGCGCGCAAGGCGATCAAGCAGCTGATCAAAAACTGGAGACCGGACTATCTGCGGGCCTAGCTCCAGACATTCTAAAAAATACTGCGAACTACTCCACCCTCCGCGCGGACGGCGGATCCGTTGATCGAAACGGCCTGTGTACTGGCGACGAAAGCAACGACAGCCGCGACTTCCTCCGGCGTCTGAAATCGTTTCAAGAGCGAAGTGGGGCGGACCGTCGAAAAAAACTGCTTCTCGAATTCTGCGGTGGAGATTCCCTGCTGCTTTGCCAAGCCCTCCACGAAATTGACAGCGCCTTCGGAAGCCGTCGGGCCGGCGAGAATGGAATTTACGGTGACGCCCGTGCCGGCGACGGATTCGGCGATGCCGCGCGCGACGGCCACCTGAGCGGTTTTGGTCATGCCGTAATGGATCATCTCCGCGGGAATGTGCTGGGCCGATTCGCTGGAGATGAAGATCACGCGGCCCCAATTTTTCCGCAACATGCCGGGAAGATAGTGGCGCGAAAGGCGGACGCCGCTGAGGACGTTGACTTCGAAGAGCCGCAGCCAATCGGAGTCGGGAATCTCGAGGAAGGGCTTGGTCTCGAAAATTCCCAAGTTGTTCACGACAATGTCCGTCTCCGGCGCCTGCTTCAGAAAAGCTTGAACACCCTGGAGAGTGCCAAGGTCCGCGGCGATGCCGCGAAGATCGGCGTTTTTAACGTGTTTGTGAATTTTTTCGAGCGCGGCCGTAACTCGGGCCTCGGTGCGGCCGTTGACCACGACTTTTGCGCCTTCGGCAGCCAGCGCCGCGGCGATGGCAAACCCAATTCCGGCGGTGGAACCGGAGACGACAGCCGTTTTGCCCTTGAGTCCGAGATCCATTTATTTGCTCCAACGTTGCCGGGTTTCTCCGTGCGGCGCGTTACCTCGCCGTGGCGGCGGCTGCAGCGCCCTCGATTTCGGCGATTTCTTCGCCTGAGAGTTTCAGTTCACCGGCGCGCATGACTCCTTCGGCTTGCTTGGCATTGCGTGCCCCGACAATGGCGCCTGTTACTTCGGAATGACTGAGGGTCCAGGCAATGGCAACTTCGCCGGGCGAACGGCCGTGACGCGCGCCTACCTGGCGAAGACGCTCGACGAGATCGATATTTTTGGTAAGGCGAGGCTCGCTGAATTCCGGATTGCGGCTGCGGAAATCATCGCGCGGAAGCGCCGCGGCGCGTTCGCGCGTCATGGCGCCAGTGAGCAGGCCGGAGGCCATCGGAGCGTAAACGACTACGCCAATGCCGTGCTTTTCACAAAAGGGAAGAATTTCATTTTCGATTTTGCGGCGGATTAACGAGTAGGGCGGCTGAAGCGTTGCTACCGGCGCGATTTTTCCGGCGCGTTCGAGTTGCTCGACGTTGAAATTGGACACCCCGATCCAGCGAACCTTTCCCTCTTTCTTGAGGGCCGCGAGAGTTTGCCAGGCTTCTTCAAGAGCGGGGCCGCTATCGGCCGGCGGCCAGTGGATCTGATAAAGATCGATCGTTTCGACCTGCAAGCGGCGCAGGCTGTCCCGGCATTCGCGGCGAATGGAATCGGCGCTGAAAACCTGCGAGATTTTTCCTTTTTCATCCCAGCTCAGAACACATTTTGTGAAGACGTAGGGACGCGGTCCGCGCCAGTCCTTCAGCGCACGCGCGACGACCTCTTCGGAATGACCAAGTCCATAGACCGCGGCGGTGTCGATCCAGTTGACTCCCAACTCGAGGGCGCGATGAATCGCGGAGATGGAGTCAGCATCGTCCTGAGCGCCCCAGGCGAACTCCCAGCCTGTCCCACCGATCGCCCACGCGCCGAAGCCTACGGGGGTGATCTTCAAATCCGAGTTACCGAGTTTTCGTGTTTCCATACGAATGCACTCCCTAAGCGAAGCACCCGCCAAGTTTCCGAGCCGGCCCATTCTAATGCTTGTTCCCTTGAATTGGATGAAATGAGAGAAGAAAAGTTAGAAATGATGCTGGGAAAAAAGCCATCTAATTCGCGGTGATCGCCGCATCCAGAGAAACAGTCTCGCCATCGGGATTGGTGATGACAATCTGTTGGGGACCCGGAGTAAGGCTGGGAGCCATGACAGAAAGCGTGTTGATGTCTTTGAAGGTTACAGCGGCGGTCTTTCCATTGAGCGAAACGGTAGCGCCGCTTTGAAAGCCGCTGCCCCGGATGGTCAACGTGGTAACTCCTGACACGGCAGCGATGGAAGGTGAAATCGTGCCGATTCCGAGCGGCACTGCAGCGAGTTGGGCCACGGTAACCGCAGTGTTTTGCGCGGTGCCGTCGGTAGAGGTGATGGCGAAAAGTCTCTGGCCATTTTCGTCGGTGGTAAGAAAGCTGGCGTGGAGAGCGTCGACGTCGGTCATGAACTGCTGCGGGAGAAACAGACGCAAACGCAGCACGCCTGAATGCGCATCGAGAATGTCCACACCACCTCTTACTCCCGCGCCACCCGGCGGACCTGTGAGGAAGGGCTGATAGATCAGGGCGCCGGAAGGATGAAGAGTCATGCCAGGCACGAAGGTGCGTCCGGGGATTTGAGCAAGTTCCGCGGAGGTGGGAACTGCAGCGAGCGACAAATCGGCGGCGTGGATTTCGGTTGTGCCGTTGGACTGCAAGGCGAACATCGTGCCGTCAGAAGCAGTACCGAGATCGGAGGTAGAAGCATCAGCAGCGGAGGTGACGAACTGATTGGGAGTGCTCGCATTCCAAAAAGCGAGAGGCCCGCCCGGAGCGGAACCGAATGCGAGAAAAACTTGATCGCCGCTGGCGCTACTCTGTACCGATGGGGCGCCAGTGAGGCTGGCGACTTCGGGCTGAGAAGCCGGTTGGATGGTTGGCGGACTCGCCGTCAAATCCAGCTGCGCTAAGCACATGGAGCATGCGCCAGAAGAACCGCCTTCGCCGCTTAGTCCGACGAAAACCGTTTGCGTGCTGGTGGCGGCGACGCGAGCGGGGCCGGAGTTGGTAAAGCCGGGGACGCCGCCAACAGATACCGTCGTGCCGGTGGCCTTCACCGGATCGATCAAGTAGACATTCTGGGCACCGAAATCGGCAACGATGAGCTGCGAGCCGTCTGGAGTCAAGGCAAGTCCGCGCAGCCCGGCGTTCGGCGGCGGACCGCCAGGCGGGTAAAGCTGGAGGACAACCTCATTGAGTTGCAAATCGAAGACATCGATGTGATCGACGTTCGAGAGATAAAGGCGCTGGCGCTGGGGATCGTAGAGCAGAAACCTGTTGAACGCGGGTTTTGAATACGATTGCACGCTCTGGAGATACTGGAATGCCTTCGGTGATGTTGCGGAGCCAGCTGGCGCAGCGAGAACGAGGTCTGTTTTGCCGGAAGAGCCGGGAGGGGTTTGCAAGGTGATGCGCTCCAGAGAAAACGGATAACTGGCGTCGAGGCCGAGGGAGGACGCGATGCTGGTTACGCTCTCCACTTTTTGCACCGTCGCGTTTGTGCCGCCAATTTTTACGGTGATCTTTGTCGCGTCGCCGCCGAAACCGTATCCATAGATTTGCACCACGTCGCCACCGGCATTTGCGCCGGCGTTCGGCAGAATCTGCAAGATTTGCGGGCCGTAACTGAAAGCGTTCGGAGCAAGAGCGAGCCATCCGTTGTCGAAAAAGGCCGTGGCGTTGACGGCGCCATTCGAAACGCTGGGCGGAGAGTTCGCCAGGATTTGCGTCGAGCTGGCCACGGAAACGCCGGAGGCGAGCTGAGTGCCCAATTTTATCTGGGCCTTGCCGGAGAAGTTCTGGCCGGTGAGGGTGATTGAGGTCCCGCCAGCGTTCGGGCCCTCGGAGGGCTGGAGGGTCGGCGCGAGCGCTAGGACCGGGGCTGGCGAGGAGATCGCCGCGGGAGCCGCGGCATCGATGAAACTTACGCCACGATTGGAAATCCCGAAAAGGAGCTGCGATTCGTCGGCGTCTTCAATCTCCGAGGAAACGCCTTGAATCCAGGTATCGGGGACGCGGCCCAATTGTTGCGCGGTGTGGCCGTCGAGAACGGTCACGAACGACGCGTTGGCGAGAGACTCGCAGACGTAAAGAGATTTTCCATCACGCGAAAAGATGGCGCCGTGGACGGTCGCGGGAGTGTAGACAGCAATCTGGTTCAACATGCCATCAAGAAGTAGAAGCTGAGTGGTTCCATTTGATGAAAGGACCGCGGCCAGAAGGCTGCCGTCTGGATTCGCGGCAACCTGCGAAATCGAGCCCGCGCCAAGCGTCCGAGGGCCTGCGATTATTGTTCCACTTCCATTAAACACCGCCAATTCTCCGCTCGAATCGTTGGCGGCGACGAGGACTTTCGAATGATCGCCGGAACGTGCAAGGACGCCTACGCCTTGCTGGAAAATTACGGGGGCAGCGGAGGTGAGATCGGTCAAAGTATTCGAGGCGGGATCCCAGAGAGCCAGCAAGGCCTGCGAGGAAACGGGCTGGCGCAGACGAATCAGAAACTTGCCATTGGAAAGAGAAAGCACTTCAATGGGACGATTGAAGATTGTTCCAGGTAAAGGCGTCAGTCCGGAGAGCAGGTGCCGCGACGTGAGACGCAACGAGGCGGTATCTATGGCGAAGACCTGTTGCAAGATGGAACCCACCCAAACGGTCGAGCCATCCGCGGAGAGATCGGCGCTGCTCGCACCAGGAATGGCGATTTGCGCGAGACGGGTTTGGCTGGAGGTCGAGAATACTTCCACGCGATTCATGGCGCGATTGGCGACAAAAACGTGCTGGTTCGCAGGGTCGTAGGCGATGTGGCGATGATGAGGTTCGCCGAAGGGAGTGTCAGCGGAGAAGGTCGAATCGGTGCGTACAAAACTTGTGCGCGGCAACGGAGCGGCAGCGGCGCCTTGTACCGTAAGCGTCAGAGGCGCGGAGTGCGACAAGCCGCTGCTGCTTCCCTGCGCAGAAATGTTGAAATTTCCGATGGCAGCATTGGCGGTGGCGCCGAAGAAAATGGAGGTGGTCGCTCCGGAGGCCACGGAGAAAGGGCTGGCGGGATTGGAAGTCACTCCGGCGGGGAGCGAAGCGAGCGTTATCTGAACGGAACCCGCGAAACCGTTCAGGGAGTTGACAGTGAGATTCACGCTGGAGCTGGTGGCGCCCTGAGCGACGGAAACAGAATCCGCCGAAAGCCCCAGGGAAAAGTCTGGAGCCGGTGGTGGAGGCTGGATGGCTGAGGAAGCTCCGCCGCCACCACAACCGGAAAAAGTGGCCAGGGAAAGGAGGACCGCGGCGAGCGGGACGCCCTGATGTAACCGTCCCATGAAACGACCCCACAAATTTTCCGCGCGAGCAGCCGTTGGCGGAGACGAGCCGCAGCGGCAGATGCGCTTGCCCTGAGAGAAAGCCAGAGCAACAATAGCCTATATGTTGTAATTGTCAAGTTAAGAAATATTGGAGAAAATGTCGCGGCTAAAACAAAGAGCGTCCCGGTGTGACCGGGACGCTCTTTGAAGCAAAACTTAATGGATGGAGGGTTAGATCGTTTTCGTAGCCGGCGCTCCGGCATTGGCCGAAGAACTCCGGGCAAACGCGTTCGAACCGGATTCTTTCTCCGCGCTCTTGTCGATCTCGATGGAGCCCTTGAAGTAGGCGCCGTCTTCGATCATGATGCGGGCGGTGGTCAGGTCGCCGTTGACCGAACCATCCTTTTTGATTTCAATGCGGTCTTTCGCGCGAAGATTTCCCTTCACGCTGCCGTATACCACGACCTCGCGGGCAATGATGTCGGCGGTTACTTTTGCAGTGGCCCCGACGGTCAGCTTCCGCTCATCTAGCTGGATCAGTCCTTCGACCGAACCATCGATCAGCAGATCTTCATTGCCGGAGATTTCGCCTTTCACGTGCAGGCTGGCCCCGAGCCGCGCAGTCGAGCGGTCCGCGGTCGAGCCCAAAGGACGCATGGCATCTGTACTCATTGCGGTTGTTCCCTCCCAAGTCGCCGAAGCGTTCTTCGGCGGCTGATTCGTTTGAAAGTTTTTTGGATCCGGTTGCCCCGTTTGCGGCGCATCCGGTTTCTTATTGCCCCACATCGGTCCTCCCAAAGGGACAGCACCAGCCCGCGCAGATTTCCGGCTGGGGTACTGCAAACTGTATTCCCCGGAAGCGCGCGCAGCAATTAAAGTGTGAAAATGCTGTTCCAGACAGTTACTAGACTTTGGGACAGGATGCGCCAGGGCTAGGAGGGCCATCCACGAAAAGTCTGCTGGATTGGCGCGGAAATGTAAAGCGCGGCTTGCTCCGGGATGGTGCTAAGCGGTGGGTTTGTCCGGAACGGGCTGGGTGGCGACAAAATCTTCGTGGAAGCGGCGGGAGTAGGAATCGAGCAGTTCCACGATTCGCTCGTGGCTGGGCGACTTCAGGACGAAACCAACGTGGTGGTACTTCGTGACGCGATAGACGATTTCCGGATCGGTGAAGGCAGACGTGTCGGGAGTTTCCTGCCGCGCGAGTGAAAGAACCACGCCGGCATAGTCTCGACGCATCGGAGGAAGCTCGTAGGGCTGCTTCCCTGCCCCGACTTCCAGCCGCGCCCACTCGCGCCACAGGTTGATGCCGCTGGCCGCTTCGATGAGGTCCGAGATGTAGGCGCCGCCGACGCGCGCGGCGACTTCGATGAAATAGAATTTGCCGTCGGCGTGCGACTTCAGGAATTCGGCATGCGTGACCCCGCGAACGAAACCGAGACCCTCCAGCAAATTGCGATTGAGCTGCTCCAGTGTTTTGGTTTCTTCTGCGTCATGCGGAAGCGTGCGCGTGGTGAACACACCGCCGTGATGCGAGGTATCCAGCGGCGGGGTTCCGTAGGCATGGGCGGCCGCGAATACAACGCCGCGCTCGGATGCGACGCTGTCGACATGAAAGACGGTACCGGGGACGAATTGTTCCAGCAAATAAAAAGATTGTTGATCGCCGAGCTGGTCCAGCCACGGCCATAGCTCGTCCGGGAAATGAATCTTCTTCATGCCGATGCCTGAGGCTTGCGAGCGCGGTTTCAGTAGCCAAGGGCCGGGAACGCGCGCCATGAATTCGCGAAGGTTGTCGTAATTGAGAACGTGGACGAACTCGGGCACCAGAATGCCCGCTTCCCTGGCCCGCGAGCGCATGGCCAGTTTGTCGCGAAAATACCGAATGGTCGTGAGGCCCATACCTGGAATGCGGAGGTGTTCGCGCAGAGCGGAAACGTTTTCCATATCAAATTCATCGAGCGCGACGATGCGGTCAATTTGCCGGGAGCGCGCGAAGTAACTCACCGAATAGATCAGTCCTTGCAACGGGAGGTCTTCCGGCATGGTGAACACATGGTCAATGCATTCGAACGGCCAGTTGGCGTTGCGGAACTTCTCTACCGTCAGAAGCAGAACGCGGCAGCCAATGGCCTTGCAGGTGCGGATGAATTCCTGGCCCTTTTCGTAGGAGCTGACACAGAGGATGGTGAGAGGCCGGCCTTCCTGCATTCAACGCCCCCTGAAGAACGCGCGACGTGAGCGCGGATTATACAGCGGGCTAGCGCGCCGGATAAAGAAATTGCAGAACCGGGCCGACGCGCTGGGCCCAGGCGAGTTCGTTGTGTTCCGCGCCTTCCACACGTTCATAGTGCAGGTCGTGATCGAGTTGCCAGCCTTTTTCCAACAATCCATCGCGAAATTTCTCCACGTCCGGCACGATGCGCGGTCCTTCCCGCGTTCCGATGTCGAGCCAGATACGCGGACGGGGATCGATGCTGGTTTTCTGAACGAAGCGTTGAATCACCAGCTGATTCCACCAGACGGACGGGGATAAAGCAGCAATCTTGCCAAAGACTCGCGAATGCTTCAGGCCGAGGTAGAGAGAGACTAGTCCCCCCAGCGAAGAGCCGCCGATTCCTGTATTTTGGGCATCCGAGAGGGTTCGGTATTCGTGATCGAGGAAGGGCTTCACTTCTTCCAGCAGGAATTTTGCGTAGCGATCCGCGCGTCCTCCGCCGAGCCTGGGTACGGGCGTTGGCGTATACTCTCGAATGCGCGCTTTGGTGTTGTAGATCCCCACGATGATGAGCGGCTCGACCGTTCCGCTCTCGATGCATTGATCCGCGGTCTGGCCGACGTGCCAATCCTGCCCGGGAATGAAAGACGTGGCGCCATCAAAAAGGTTCTGGCCATCCTGGAGGTAGAGAACAGGGAAATGGCGCCAGGACTGTTCCGCGTAGCCGGGCGGAGTGTAAATGATGATGTCGCGCTGATTGCGCAGGAAACGCGAGCGAAACTTTTCGAGCTTGCGGAGCTGTCCGGAACTCACGGCGCGATGGTCACCAGAAGATCTTTCGCTTCGACATGCTGTCCGGAGTTCACCAGAAGTTTTATGATGCGGCCAGAAATGGGCGCGTAGATATTGGACTGCATTTTCATAGCTTCGAGGGTAAGAAGTTTCGCCCCGCGTTCCACCGTGTGATTGGCCTGCACGGCAATGCCGCTGATTACGCCGGCCGTTGGAGCGGCCACCTGGCCGGGATCGGCGGGATCGGCCTTTGGATGGGCGCGCTCAACGACTCGCAGCGCCCGATCGCGGACGTTTACTTCGCGCGGCTGGCCGTTCAATTCGAAAAAGAGCGTGCGCGTGCCGTCGGGGTGAGGTTCGCTGATGGTCAGAAATTTGATGATCAGAGACTTTCCCGATTCGATCTCGACAGTGACTTCTTCGCCGGATTTCAAACCGTAGAAAAACGCGGGCGTGGGCAACACGCTGACGTCGGAATAGGTTTGCCGGAACTTGTCATACTTCGTGAAAACTTCGGGATAGAGCAGGTAACTCAACAAGTCATCGCGGCCGATGGCATGGCCGAGCTTCTTCTCGAGTGATTTCTGCTCTTCGTCCAACTTTACGGCTTCCAAATTCGAACCGGGGCGGCCTTTCAGCGGGACCTGGCCGCGAAGAATGATTTTTTGCAGTTTCTTCGGCCAACCGCCGGGTGGGACGCCGAGAACCCCGGAAAACATCTCCACGACCGAATTTGGAAATGAAACGTGATGCTTTTCGTCGAGTTTCAAAATGTCGTCCGGCTGCATTTCTTTGGCCATCAGGAAAAGCGTCATATCGCCAACGACCTTACTGGACGGCGTCACTTTTACAATATCGCCGAAAAGCTGGTTCACTTCGGCGTACATTTTTTCCGCTTCGCGCCAACGGTGGCCAAGACCCATGGCCGCGGCCTGCTCGCGCAAGTTGGTGTACTGGCCGCCGGGAATTTCGTGTTGATATAGGCGAGCTGAGCCGGCCCTGGGTCCGGAGTCGAACGGCAAGTAATAATTGCGGACCGTCTCCCAATAATCGGAACACTCGTTGAGCGTTTCGCTGTCGAGTTGCGTGTCGCGCGGCGTGTGTCGCAGAGCTTCGACGATGGAATTAAGATTTGGCTGGCTGGTGCCGCCGCTCATAGCCGCAATGGCAGCATCGGCCACATCAACTCCCGCTTCCGCTGCTTTCAGCACGGAAGCGGCGTTAATGCCGCTGGTATCGTGTGAATGAAAATGGATCGGGATAGCGATTTCCTCGCGAAGCGTTTTCACCAATTCGAACGCAGCATACGGTTTGCACAGGCCGGCCATGTCCTTGATGGCGAGAAAATGCGCGCCGAGTTTTTCGAGCTGTCTGGCCATCGCAACGTAATACTTCAGCGAGTATTTCGGCCGGCCTTTGTCGAGAATGTCGCCGGTGTAGCAGATGGCAGGCTCGCAAACAGCTCCGGTTTCGAGAACCGCATCAATGGAAACACGCATGTTCTCAATGGAATTAAGCGAATCAAAGATGCGGAAAATGTCGATGCCCTGAGACTGCGCTTCGCGTACAAACTCGATAATGACGTTGTCGGGATATGAAGCGTAACCGACGGCGTTGGCGCCGCGAAGCAGCATCTGGAAACAAATATTGGGGATGCGCTGCCGGAGCTCGCGCAAACGCTGCCAGGGATCCTCGTGGAGAAAGCGAAGCGTCGTGTCAAACGTTGCGCCGCCCCACATCTCCAGACTGAAAAGATTCGGCAGGCGCTGCGCAACCGCGTTTGCCGTGGCAAGCAAATCGTGGGTACGGACGCGTGTAGCCATCAGCGATTGATGAGCGTCACGAAAGGTCGTATCCGTGATCAGCAGTCGTTTCTCTTTGCGCGCCCAGGCACCAAATTTTTTGGGACCAAGTTTTTGGAGAAGTTGCCGCGTTCCCGGTGGCGAGACGATTCCTGCGGCGGCGGGAATCACGGGCGTTTCAAATTCTTGCGGAGCCTGCTTCCCTTTCACTTCCGGATTGCCGTTCAGAATGACGTCGCCGACGTAAGAAAGCAGCTTGCTGGCGCGATCGCCGCGGCTCGGAAAGCGGAATAATTCGGGAGACTCGTCGAGAAAGGAAGTAGTAACTTCGCCCGCGCGAAACTTCGGGTGGTTCACCACGTTCTCGACAAACGGAATATTCGTTTTTACGCCGCGAATTCGGAATTCCCGGAGCGCACGGTCCATGCGCTGGCAGGCTTCGGGCAGATTCGAACCCCACGCGGTGACTTTGACGAGCAGCGAATCGTAATACGCGGCGAGCATCGCGCCGGCGTAGGCGGTGCCGCCGTCGAGGCGAATTCCGAAGCCCGCGGGGGAACGATACGTGGAGATTTTTCCGTAGTCCGGGGCGAAATTCTTTTCCGGATCCTCGGTGGTCACGCGGCATTGCAGGGCAGCGCCATTCAGCGGAACGCTCTCCTGTTTCGGCAGAGACATCGGCGGCTCATGCAGTTGGTGTCCTTGCGCGACGAGAATCTGCGAGCGCACAAGATCGATGCCGGTGATCACTTCGGTCACCGTGTGTTCGACCTGGATGCGCGGGTTGACCTCGATGAAATAGCACTTCTGCGCGTCCACGTCGAAGAGAAACTCGACCGTGCCGGCGTTGCGATAGCCGGCTTTGCGCGCGAGATGCACCGCCGCGTCGCACAGCCCGCTGCGAATGCTCGCGGAAAGATTTGCTGCCGGAGCGACCTCGACCACTTTCTGGTGGCGGCGTTGCACGGAACAGTCGCGCTCGTAGAGGTGCAGCAAATTCCCGTGGTGATCGGCGAGAATCTGAACTTCAAGATGCCGCGCGCGACGCAGATATTTTTCCAGAAACACAGAAGCGTCGCCGAAAGCGGAGCGCGCTTCACCCTGGGCTTCCTCGAGCAGGGCTTCGAGCTGCGAGTCATCGTGGACAACTCGCATGCCGCGCCCGCCTCCGCCCATCGCGGCTTTCACAATGACGGGATAACCAATTTCCTGCGCGATCGTGCGCGCTTCCGCAACAGACTTGACCGGCTTCTCCGTGCCGGGCAAAACGGGGACTCCCGCGGAAGCCGCAAGCCTTCGCGCTGCGGTCTTGTCTCCGAGCAATTCCAGCAGCTCAGGAGGCGGACCGATAAAGGTAATGCCGGCTTTCTGGCATGCGCGCGCGAAAGCCGGATTCTCCGAAAGAAAGCCATAGCCGGGGTGGATGGCGTCCACGCCCTTTTCCTTCGCGAGCGCAATAATTCCGGCGATGTCCAGATACGCCTCGACAGGGCCTTTGCCGGCGCCGATCTGGTAAGCCTCGTCGGCCTTGAAGCGGTGCAACGCCAGACGATCCTCTTGCGAATAAATCGCTACCGTTCTCAAGCCGAGCTCGTTCGCGGCGCGAAAGATGCGAATGGCGATCTCGCTGCGATTGGCGGCCAGCAGTTTCTGAATGGGTTTGGTCTTCTTCATGTCAGGAACGAAAAATACATCGCGCGAAATTCTACATTGTTTCATGAACGCAGCGCGACCCGGCTGCGCTTTTTTTAATCTTCCCCACAAAGAAAATTCATGGCGTCCGGGAAAAGAGAATGGCAGGACAGTTTCGGATTGGCCTAATGCATCGGTGGGCGCGCCTGCGGCGCCGTTGCCGATGAACCGGCATCCGCTGGAGCCGGCACGGCAGCCTTCAATTGTTCCAGCTGCGCTTGAACTTTCGCCCAGGCCTTGGGGTCGCTCTTTGTGGCATACGCCGCGTCCGGGTCAGAGAAAAAACGCAATAACTCTTCGCGCATCTCCGGCGGCGTTCCCACAAATTTTTGTGCCGCCAGCCTGTCCAACAGCTCGGCTTGCGCATCATCGTTCAATTTGTACTTGCCGGGCCCGGCTTCCTCGCCCAGGTCGAAGTTATCGTTCGGCAACGCCAGTTTTCCGTCGCCCCACGCCGTAAGCAGCTCGCGATATCGATCCAGCGTGGCATTAAAGCTGGCGCGGAACATCCGCTGCGTTTCTGGAGTTGGCGTCTTGAACTGGAGAACCTTGAGCGGCCCGAATTTGGGAATAATGCGGTAAAGAAAAGCGAGAAACTTTTCGCCGAACGTCGGCTTCTGATAGTCCTTGCCCCATTCCTTTTCATAGTTCGAACGCGACAGGTTATAGCGGAATTTTCTCTGCGTCATCCCCGGCAAGTCGTCCTTGATTTCGTCCTTCTTCAGCGTCCACGCGATCTTGGTGGCTTTTGGAATCGTTTTGCTCACGCCGCGGCGGTAAGAGTTGAGCGCTTTAGTCTCGTTGGAGAGGATGTCCTTCATTTCCAGCCCGTAAGTCTCCCGAAAAGCCTGATTGAGCACGGGCTGAGACACTTCGAACCCGATGAAGTCGTGGTAACCGTCAGGGGCGTAGCTTTCCTGTGCTACCTCCAGCACATCGAAGCCGAACTCCGTTTTTGCATGGGCTAGCGGATCTTCTTCGTAAGAGACGCTGTCTCCATATTTCTTTTTGAGCTTCGGATAAAGGATGGGAACAGCGCGGTTAGTGGCCATGCGGTGGCCGTTATTGTCAGCGGCATAGTGAGCCAGCGACCCCAGGGCAAATGCATACTCGTCTAAATCTTTCGAATCGTGGAGGAGAGCCAGTATGAAATCACCGCTGCGCACGTAGTGGGTCAGTTCACTGAAAAAAGGATTGCCGTAAGGGTAGTAGCCCATGTCCTGAATAATGGAGCCGCCGTAGGCGTAGGCTTGGGCTCCGCTGAGCTCCTCTTCCGTGGCTTGCGGAAATCGCTTCAGGAGCAAGGGCTTGAGGTTGGTTTCCCAGGCGGCATCGATGATGGCTTCATGCGCGAGCACCGCGTATCCCTGCGCGGGAGCCGGCCAAACAAGCGCGAGCGCCAGGATGCAGATGAATATTCGTCGGAGGCCTTCGAACGGCCGCTTCATTTTCTCGAAAGGCGAATAAGAGCCTCGCAGAAACTTTTTCTTCGCAAAAAGCACGGGCTGCCCCCTCATGGCTTCAAGAGGGGCTGGGCAAAACGAATCGGAACGCCGAAATTTGAACCGCCAAAACCTCTGACCACCGCAAACGTCACTCCGATCACTTCTCCATCGCGATTGATAAGCGGGCCGCCCGAGCCACCGGATGTGGTTTGCGCGTCATACACAATCTTGTCGGGAAGCACGTCGCCGATGTGCCCCTGTGTGACAAGCGGGCGAATCAGTTTGCGGCGGAGCAGTTCGTCGACGACTTTTTTCGGATTTCCGCCTGTGGTTTTGGCGATGTCGCTCACGGCATCCTCGCCGGCGCGCGCCAGAATCGCGCTGATTCCGGTGGCATAGCCGAGAGAGAGCAATGTCTGCCCGCTGACCGCAGCTTCCTTGCGTCCGTCCAGCTTCAGGATAGGTTTTTTCAAACCGGACAAATCGCCTTTGACGGTCGCGAGATCCGCTTCTTCGGAAATCTGGGAAATGCTGACGGGAATGCCAGCTGCGGCGTCGGGAAAATAGGCGGTGAGTTCGGCGATACCTGGATTCAACCCCTGGCTGAGAACGGCGGCAAGTTCGTCATTCTTCCACCACGGTTGCACGACGTGGTGATTGGTGAGAATGCGGCCTTCGCCGGCGATGAACCCGGTGCCGAAGAAATCCGCGCGAACTTCCGGCGCGCGGCCATCCAGAGTGTAAATAGGATTGCCCTCACTGTCCTGGAGCGGCTCTCCATTGGGATTAATCCCACCGTAGCGCAACGGACGCCCAGTGTCCCGATCAATGAAGGACACCGAAACATGGAGGAGGCAGACGCTGGGCGCATAGGCGCGAATCACCTCTTCCGCGCTCTGCGACTCCGTCTCCACACGCTGGAGGCGCGTGGTGGTCTCTGCAAGCTGCTTGCGAAGAGAAGAAACCTCGCCGGGCTCGGCGCCCGAAATCTTCTGCCGCAGCTCTTCCGATTGCTGCTGGAGCTGCTGCTTCTGTACAAGGACATCGGATTGCTGCATCTCAGCACGCGCGCTGCGTGCGGCCGCCACCAACTGTTCCTGGCGGTGAACGCCGCGCTCGAGCTGGGCGATCACGGAATAAGCGCGGTTCGCTTCCTTGTTCGCGCGGTGGGAAAAAAGAAAAAAGATGCCCGCGATTACCAGGGCGACGGCGAAAAGTGCCGACACTCCTATTTTTAGCGCACGATCCAGGGAAAAAGCATCGCGCGTGAGTTTCTCGGTGACGGCCAGCGCCTGGAAGGCGGTCTGCGCCATCTCTCGTCCTTCGTCCGCGATGCGAGTTTTGTCCCGAAGTTCTTCGATCGAATGCTTCCCTCGCAATTGTGCTCGTACGCGCGCCAGCAATTCGGCAGGTTCCCACGGCGCAGAGAGAACCTCGTCGGCGCCGAGCTCCAGGGCGCGTGCACGCTCCGTTCCACCTCCCCGGATCAGCAGAACCACGCGCGTATCAGCCGTCAGCGAATTGCCTTTGACTTCGGCAAGCGCGTCACAGCATTGGATGTCGGCGAGGTCAGCGGAAAGAAGCAGAAGGTCCACGCCTGCGTCTCGAATGAATTTGAAACCCTCTGCTTGAGATTCCGATACCGCAACCTCATAGCCCGCGGAACGCAGCAATTCTTCCAGCGAACCGCGTAAGTCCGCTGCGGCCTCGACGATTAGAATGCGCTCGCGTTTTGAAGCCATGCTTGCGGCCTCTTCCTGCGCCTGTTGTTTTTAATCCTTCGCTCTCAGGCCTTGCATTCTTGCAGAGACGCATGCGGCAAGGACTGCAAGAATAGCTGTTTCAGAACTTCTCTGCTCGCAATTGAATTCTGGCACAAAATGACTCGTAGCGAAAATGGAGTTAGGTGCTGCTGCGCGGGGGGACGGAAGACGTTCAAGACATCTGGAAACAGCTCAACGCGACTTAGGAGAGAAGTTGATCCCGCGAATCACGCCTAGTATTTTCTCAGCACGCCGATGACGCGGCCCTGGATTCTTACGTCGTTGGCCGCAACCAGAATGGGAGCCATCTCGGAATTGGCGGGTTGCAATCGAATCTTGCCCGCCCCTTCGCGATAAAAACGCTTCAGGGTAGCCTCATCCCCGTTGACGAGAGCCACGACGATGTCGCCGGCGTTGGCAACCTGCGTCTGCTCACATACAACATAATCGCCGTCCATGATGTGATCCTCGATCATGGAACTGCCTTTGACCTGAAGCACAAAAGAATTCCCGCCGCGTGCGAAATCGCCGAGAGAAAGCGTCTCTCGCTCCTCGACCGCTTCCAGCGGGCGCCCCGCCGCGATGCGGCCCACGAGGGGTAGCTCCTGGATCTTTCGCTCCATCACCTGATCCTTCACGGACTTGGGCAATTGAACAATTTCGATGGAGCGGCTCTGGTTGTAACCGCGGCGGATGAAGCCCTTCTTTTCCAGCGTGGTGATGTGTTTGTGCACCGTCGCGAGCGAAGTGAGTTTCAGTCCCTTGCCAATCTCTTCAAAGCTTGGCGCGTAACCATGCTTGGTCTCAAACGCCACGAGGTAGTCGAGAACCTCTTTTTGTCGTTTTGTCAGCGCCATCTTCGCGCCTCCATCTGCAAAAGTTATCCACAGGCACTTTAGGCGAAAAGAAAGCGAACGTCAACAGATTCTTTTTCCGAGGTGGTAAGGCAGTTTCCGGTTAGGCGACTCACCAGGAATTGACCACGCCTTTGCCTAGTCCACTAGTTGCACCCCATTCGGCCGTGGAGTAACCTCGCGGATCCGGTCTATCTCCACACCATCCGGCTCAATCAACTTGCCAGGAGGCGTCTGATGCGAATCGTCCTTTTCGCTACTGTAGTTGGCTCGCTCCTGCTTTTCACTAAGCCCTCGCTAACTCCCGCCCTTACGCCAGAAGCCACAAACGTGAACAAGGTGACGCCGCTCATCCTGGAAAAGAACGAAGGCGAGCGACGAGTTGTGCGTGGGTGGCCGGGCCATCCAGCACCGGGAGAGACCTTTATTCTCAAAGTCGACCCCCAAAATGGCGGCTCCTCACATCTGGTTTTTCTTACGGCGGAGATCGAGCCCGGAGGAGAAATACCGGCCCACAAGCATCCTGGTGCGGACGAAATCCTCTTTTTGCAGACGGGAACCGCTCGCGTGCATTTGGGAGATGCGGTTAGAGAGGTACACTCCGGAGCCACAATTTTCATACCTGCTAAGACATGGATTGCGGTGTCGAATATAGGAAGTGATGCAATTCGTATGGAGTGCGTATTCTCCGCACCGGGCTTCGAGGAGTTCATGCGAGAGGGGTCCGTTCGTGAGGGCGAGAAAAATGTGCCCATGACGGAGGCCGAGGATGCGGCGAGCCAAAAGAGGCACTCGCATGATGTGATTTACAAGCAGCCGTAAATTCATGGCTGCTCGTGGCAGTAGAATTGGTGCCTGGTTAACGCGCCTGCCGGAGAAGTGGAATTGGCCCCGATCCCATTGTCCGGTAAGGCGACTAATCGCGACTTACAAGCGGAATCCCGGATGCGAATAGGAAACTCAAGATTCAGGACTTCAATGCATGGTAGGTTGATATCAATATATATTGCCAAGCGGGACGATTAATTTTGTATGGCAAGCGCGGCGGCTGCAAAAGAAGTAGTGTTGTTGGAGGAAACGTAGGGTCATCCCGCATCGATGCCGTGGCCTTCAGAATCAGGAGAAGTCATGGAACAAAAAAGAGTGAGGACGAGCGCATTAAGGAGTATCGCTCTGGTCGTCATGTTCGCCGCGGCGTGGCCCGCGCGAGCTCAAAACGCCAAGACAGCCTACCCAGCCATGGCTCCGCTCGAACAATACCTGATGCCGGATCGGAACGAAGAGATCAAACTGGCGCGCAGCGCTGCGCCGGACTCTATCTCCGGCGAGGCCGAAGTTCTGGTTCTCGGCAAAGCTGGCTATGAAACTGCCGTTCAGGGGAAGAACGGTTTCGTATGCCTGGTAGAACGGTCGTGGACTGCCGGAATCAACGATTTGGGCTTTTGGAATCCTAAAACGCGCGGTCCTCTCTGCCTCAATCCTCCGGCGGTGCGGTCCTACCTTCCGCGCACGATCAAAAAGACCGAGTTGGTCATCGCCGGGCGGACGAAAGCGCAGATGTTCGAGGCTGTCGCCGCGGCCATCGATAAGAAAGAGCTGCCAGCGCCGGAGCCTGGCGCGATGTCCTACATGCTGTCGAAGCAAGGCTATTTGGGCGACCAGGCTGGCGGACCGTGGCTTCCGCATCTAATGTTTTTCACTCCCGAAACCGATTCCAAGGCGTGGGGCGCGGATCTTCCCGGATCGCCGATTATCACGTTTCAAAATCCGGAGGAGCGCCTTACCGTCTTTCTGATTCCCGTACGCCGCTGGTCGGACGGTACGCCCGCTCTCCCTCAGGCTGCGCACTAGCGTTCGATCTCGACGTATGCCCAACACCCCGGACAAGAACAGGAGGTCGTCGGAGTCGAGGTAATCCGACGACCTCCTGTTCTCTAGGTCACGCAGGTCCAGATAAACGCCTTCTAACTCGGAATGACTTCTGGTTAGCCCGTGATTCGGGATCTATCCCACAAGGCTGATGCTAGCATTGCCAGTGGAGCGGTCAGCACAGTGCTTATATACTTCGTTTCCGTATGGATGCGGCCCGGCCAATGAGGCTGCAGGTGAGAGTTGCTCCCGTTGGCTACGTTGTGGGAAGGCAGAGCTATGGCTGGAAGAATAAAGACCAGTCGAGGCGTCGGCAGCAGTGCTGTTGTTTTCTGCCGTGAAAACCAAGCCACCATTGAAAGGACACAACAATGAAAACCACACGGCGACAAAACCTCGTGGGACGCGAAATGCCTTCTCGTCGCGAGTTCCTGGCTCGCTCAGTGGCGGCCAGTGCCGCAATCCTTTTATCTGGCGACCTGGGCGTGGCAGCCGAGGGGAAGAAGACCTTCACCATCTTGCACACCAACGACCTCCACTCAAACTTCATCGGTCTGAGTCCGGCCTTGGACTACAAGCCGTTCAGCACCGGCACAGACAAGACACTGGGTGGATACGCTCGTCTAGCCGCGTTAATTCGTCGGAGGAAGGAAGCACGCCAGGGTCTCGGCGCGGTGTTGATCCTGGACGACGGCGACTACAGCATGGGCACGGCATTCGGCGGGGCTATTCGCGAGACCGGCGCCGAACTGCAACTCCTGTCCCGGATGGGTTACGATGCCATCACCTTCGGCAACCATGAGTTCGACTTCGGTCCCGACGGACTGGGACAATCGATCAGAGTGGCCGCCAAAGCTGGACATGTTCCTCCGGTAGTCGCCTCGAACACCAACTTCGATGGAAAAGACGCAACGCTGGCCGATCTCCAGCGTTTGGCGAAGGATGGGGTGATCCGCCGCCATCTCGTAATCGAGCGCGGCAGTGTGCGCTTCGGCATCTTCGGGTTGCTCGGGAAAGAGGCCCTAGTCTACACCAACGGTGGCGCAGCTTCGTTCCCTGACGCCATCGAGACCGCCAAGGATATGGTGAACGTTCTCCGCGAGAAGGAGAAGGTGGATGTGGTTATTTGCCTTAGCCACGGCGGCGTAGCGAGAGGTAAGGACGGGAAATTCACCGGCGGCGATGACCTGCGCGTAACTGAGGCGGTGCCGGGCATCGACGTGGTCATTAGCGGCCACAGCCATACTGCGCTCAAAGAAGCGATTATCGTCAACGGCCGCACTCCCGTCCAGGCCGGGAAGTATGGACAGAACCTCGGCGAACTGGTGATTACAATGGACGGCGGCAAGCTGACGGTCGAGTCCTACCAGCTCCACCCGATTGACGACACCATTGCCGGCGACCGGGCCATTGCCGACGAGATCGACGGGTACAAGAAGACTGTCACCAGGGTTGTATTCGCGGCCCGCGGTTATAGCATTGATCAGCCGCTGGCGGTGGCGCCGCGGGATCTGCCCAATACTTTCACAGACATCGCCGCCGGGACGCCCCTCGCCAACCTCGTCACCGACTCCTTCCGCAAAGCCACCAAGGCCGACATCGCAATCACCGCCAATGCATTGATGCGCGCCGGTTTAACACGGGGGAAGTCAGGCGTACAGACAGTCTACGACGTGTTTGCTGTGGCACCCCTTGGCACCGGTATCGTGGATACAACGGCTGGGAGCGCCCTCGTGACGGCTTACTTCACGGGCCAGGAATTGAAGCATGTTCTCGAATTTTTTCTTGTGGAAAATCCGACCCACCCGGGCGAATCTTTTCCCCGCACCTCCGGCATGAAGTTTTGCTACGATACGTCGCGCCCAATGCTCGACGTTGTAACGGCGATCGAAATAGGAGACCTCGATCACGGCTACCGCGCGATCGACATCACAGGGAAAGACGAGCGTTTGTATAGCCTCACGTGTCCGCTGATGTTCGGCAAGTTCGTTGTGGCCATCCCAAACTTCACAAAGGGCAGACTGGCTCTGGTGCCCAAGAACAAGGAGGGGCAGCCGTTCAAGGAGAAGACCCAGTTACTCGACGACCCTCGCGGCGACACGCCCGACCTGCTACCGCCGCCGAGTACCGTGGATAAAAGTAGTGTCGACACGATCACGGAGGGAGGTGTCGTTGCGGAGATCAAAGAATGGCAGTCGATCATGGATTACATCCGCAGCCTGCCCGTCAAGACCAAGGGCGGCCTACCCATGATCCCCGTCGATGAGCGCGCCTCAGAGGTCCGAGCGATTAAAGTAGGCTGATCGGCACTTGGACGATTAACGCGGTGGTCTCAATGGGTCGACGCAACACTCAGCTCGAACCCACCTTGCATTGAAAACAAAAGTTAAAATCTCTGGCTAGGTTAGATCAGCCGGAACACTACCCTGGCTAGGTTTTGACCGAGTACAGCCAAACAGATGGGTTCTTCCGGGGAAGCATTGTCGAATCAACGCATTGGATGGTGTTGCGTCGACCGGTTGAGCTGGCACGACGCAATATAAAAGGGCGTCCCTTTTGGAGTAGGGTTTTGAGTGTTCGGCTCGAACCCCTCCAGAAAGGAGCGCCCTGTATATGGATAGCGTGAAGTATATCGGCAT
>Ga0210397_10000137_pt1 | contig 54825 bp, 52 predicted proteins | sample IncBWH2OmetaG_FD_160126 | JGI IMG/M metagenome (GOLD analysis project Ga0210397, IMG submission 160126) | Forest soil microbial communities from Barre Woods Harvard Forest LTER site, Petersham, Massachusetts, United States - Inc-BW-H-2-O ...
TGAAGACAACCTGGTCAGATTCCAAAACTCTCCCGGAGCAGCAAAAGCTCTGGGAGCATGTCCGCACGACCAGGATTGTGAAGGACGATGTCACCAGCAATATTGGCGACGCTTCAGCCGCCATGGCAGCGAGCGGCAAGAAGCTGAGCGCGACCTATGATTTTACCATCCATACGCATGGGTCCATCGGGCCGTCCTGCGCAATTGCAGAATTCAACGACCGCAAGTTGACGGTGTGGACGGCGTCGCAGGCGACCCACTCTCTGCGCAAGCAACTCGCCAAGATGTTTTCGATGGCACTTGGCGATGTCCGCTGCATTTATGTGGATGGCGCGGGCTGTTACGGTCGCAATGGTCACGAGGATGCAGCCGCCGATGCGGCATTGCTGGCAAAAGCCGTCGATAAGCCTGTGCGCGTGCAATGGTCGCGCGCAGATGAACATGGCTGGGATCCCAAGGGGCCGCCGACGTTGATCGACCTGCGTGCCAACCTCGATGCATCGGGAAACGTTACGGCGTGGGAATCCGAATTCTTTATCCCACAAGGGGCGGCAGGCACCGTCGATCTCGTGGCCGCAACACTAAGTGATAAGCCTGTCGATGGTCTCTTGTCACCGGGCGGCATCATTGGCGATTCCGCAATCGGCTACAAATTTCCCAATATTCGAACGGTTTGCCATCGCCTCGAAACGACACCGTTACGCCCCTCCTGGATCAGGACGCCAGGGCGGATGCAGAACACTTTCGCCAATGAATGCTTCCTCGACGAGATTGCAGCCGCCGCGAGCGCGGATCCACTCGAAATCCGGGTCAAGTATACCGATGCTGCCGATAAGCGCGGACTCGATCTGCTGGATCATCTCGCAAAACTGTCGAACTGGCAGAAGCGGCCATCACCACAGAAGAACATCTCCGGCAACGTCGTGAAGGGACGCGGGGTCAGTTACGTCAAATACGAGCTTGTGCGTACCTATGTTGGCGTCGTCGTCGAAGTAGAAGTGGATCGGACGGTCGGCAATGTCCAGGTGACTAAGGTATATGTCGTTCACGATTGCGGACAGATCATCAATCCGAAAGGAGTTCAGGCCCAGATCGAAGGAAATGTTATCCAGACCGTCAGCCGTACTTTGAAGGAAGAGGTCACATTTGATCGAAGCATGGTGACCAGCCTTGATTGGGCGAGCTACCCGATCCTGAGGTTTCCCGAACTTCCAGAAATCGTCGTCGAGTTGATCGATCGTCCGACCGAGAAGCCGTGGGGCGCGGGCGAACCGACGGCAGCCGTGGTGCCTTCCGCGATTTCGAATGCGATCTTTGATGCTACCGGCGCCAGGATTCGCTCAGTGCCGTTCAAAGCGTCAAAACTACAGCCGATCTTAAGATCGATAACGTAACAGTCAGGGAGCGTGTTTCTGTAATCTAGCAGAGATGTGACCGAAATAGCGATGTCATCGACGAAGGCAGCCTCGTACAACTAGCCTTCATTCAGGCGCCCGTCCTGCATTCAACGACCGCTTTGCACCAGCACCGGTTGTTCCATAAAACCTTCATTACGCGAATTCACCCGCGACCGCGCACCTCGAGACGAAGTCAACTAAAGGTCGCCCTTCCAAAAATGCAATAGTATAAAGCGAACTTCCCGTCTACGTGCTTCTCAACAATGGAGGCCGTGATGAAGAACACCGCCACGCGAAAGTCTCTTTGCGAAAAAGTCGCCCGCCTACTCGCCGGCGCCCCTCCGCCAGCATGGCTGATTTCCGAGATCGAATGGCTTTCGGACGGAATTTCGACCGACCGATGGTTCGAAAAGAAGCTCCCTACAAGAAGCGAGCTTCGCGATTCCTTGATTGCAGCGAAACAGGCAACGCTACTTTTGATGAAACTTTGCGGAAGCTCAATAGATAGCGCTTTCTTGGAGACCGACAAATTGGGAACGAGTTCGCCGGATACTCTCACACCCGCTATGACTTCATCACTCAGATGCAGGATGAGATCAGCAAATCCATTTTGCCGTTTGAGAGGCAGCGCGAGTATATCGCGACGCAGATCGTCGCCGAATAAGTATCGAGGCGCAAACCAATCCGCTCGCATTGCTCAACTACTTGGACAAGTTTGTAGAGCTGGACGAAGCGATTGCCGCGGAAGACAAAACACGCGAACAACTCCTCATCCTTCAAACCGAAATCGAAAAGGCTGAGCAAAAAGTTCAACTGATTCCTCAGTACGAGCGTTTGTTGTCCACTACACAACAACAGCTTACCATTAAGCTACCGACGCATTTATGCTAATCGCCTTTAACTAACATCCTCTAGCATACGAGTTAGTTGGGTTGATGCGACGATTCGAACAACAAGATTTGGTCTTGGACCCGCCGTTTTTTAAAAATTTAGCACACGCTTTAGCACATTTCATTTTCGACTTGGAATACGTCAATAAAATCAAAACAAGCATACACTCAATGGGAATTCACTGGTTCGCCTGTTCGGCGGCGGCAGCCATGTATTTTGAATAAAAATCAGCAACTCGCTCGCGCCACATTCCGACGAATGCACCCGATGTAAGCTTGTCCACCGATTTCCACGTGTCTTTGACAGCCGGAAGGGTATTCCGCCAGATCGCGCGCTTGCACCATTTTTCGCCTTTCTCCCTGCCTTCGCCGGTAGCACAGATGGATTTCCAGGCGATGCGATCAGGTTGACTGATATGCTCGGCGGCACCCTCCCAACCTTGTTGGTGGATCAAGTAGAGATCGCTCAAGGTCGGCTTCTTGTGCGTTACCCATTCGAACAAAATACCCTCTGTAATGACTTTGTAGGCTGCCGCAACGGCATTGTCGCGGGAATCAAGAATCTGTCCGGAGCCGAACTTATTGAACTCGTATTTGCTTAGTTGGAACAGGCCGACATACGACCCGGTGCGTTGTTTGGGGTCGAAACCAGACTCGATCTTGGCAACCGCTTTCATGAAGCTGAAATCTAGGCCGAAAGCGTCGGAAGCGCGCTTGATCTCCTCGACCGGCGTTCCGACTGGGGTGTCCTTGAGTGACCTTAGGACGGTTTCTGCCGGCTTCTCGGCAGGCGGCAGTTCTGACCAGACGTAATAGATGAGATACCGGAAATCCTGCGTCCCCCGCACCGGGTTGGAAGCATCGTCGGACGCATCGCGCGTCGCCGGCACCGATTGGACGGCATCCTGGGCGCCCAAGTCTGCCGATTTAGTCTCCGCCAATTTCGCCTCGTTAGGATCGTCGCCGGTTTCAGGTTCGGCTGACACCGGCTGTCCAGAAGCCGCTGCAGGTACTATTTCAGGTCCGGCAGGCGATTCCGGCACGGCGAAAAGCGTAGGCCAAGCTGGCGTCTCGGCTCTGACCACGGCTTCCTGCTTTTCGTCCGGCGGGGTCGCACTCGACGCGAGCGCAACCTGATGAATCATCCCCGTGAATGTTATTGCACCCACGATCCAGATGCCCCGCAAAGCTCTCATTGCCCCCAACTCCACAGCACGGCCCCCGAAAGAAAGCTACACGCGTGTTCGCCGCAATCCAAGGCCGCCGCGCAACACCGGATCTCCTTTAGCGGGGTGCCTCAAGCGAGGCGAAGGACCCGACGCTCTGGGCCTCGACATCACGCCTCCTGCGCCCGCAGCACGAGTGCGCTTGGGTCGTAAACATGCTTAGCCCTCAAGGTCCCCTTTGCCTCCAACAGCGGGGTTTAGCTATCGTGGCCACCGACCTGACAGCTCAGCGCCGGCCCGCTCGCAACTGATAAGCAAACAGAGAGTTAGCTTTTAGGAACTGATAAGCATTCTGCCATTTCATTATCAGTTCGCGAACTGATACGGAAAGAAAGACCCTGTCATTGGCGAACTGAACCATCCGGTGTGCTTCACAGCAAGAACGACAGCGCCGCCTCGCAACGCTCTTCCACTTTTAACGTCAACAGATCGTCGGCGCGCGTCCGCCCGAGGTTTACAGCGGCGATCGGGATGCGCCGGTGTGCTGCTGCTTGGGCAAAACGGAAACCCGAATAGACCATCAACGAGGACCCGACGACGAGCATGGCGTCCGCGCGATCTAGGTGCGCTTGGGCTGCATCGACATGAGCGCGCGGGACACTTTCGCCAAAAAACACGACATCCGGCTTGAGGACGCCACCACAGGAAGCGCACGGTGGTACCGCAAAGCCCGAAAAGTCAGACTGGTCCAGATCGGCGTCGCCGTCAGGCAGTACCGCAGCCTCGAGTTCGGCCCAAGCGGTGTTCAACCGGATAAGTTCGCCCTGAAAATCGGCGCGCCGGCGTTCGGTCGAGCAGACCATACAACGAACCAAATCGAGCCGGCCGTGGAGGTCGATCACGTCCCTACTCCCGGCAGCCTGGTGCAGCCGGTCCACATTCTGCGTCAAGAGAATCTGGCACCCACCGCTCGCTTCAAGCTGCGCCAGAGCGCGATGCGCGTCGTTCGGCTCGGCCTGACCAAACCGCCGCCAGCCGATCATGCTGCGGGCCCAATAGCGACGGCGCGTCAGCTCGTCGGCCATGAAAGCCTGAAAGCGAACCGGCTGAGTTCGTTTCCAATTGCCATCGGTGTCTCGGTAATCCGGAATTCCTGAGTTCGTGCTACAGCCGGCGCCTGTCAGAACGAACAGCCGCCGGTGACTTTGGACAAAGGCTTGGATCTCAGAATTGGCCATTCTTCAACTATGTAATCGACGTCTAGCCATAGCGCCAGACCGCCGAAATCGCTGGCTACAATCGACCGGCCGCCGGTCGGCACCAAGCCGCATGATGGCGGGCAGCGCCGCGATATTTGGAATCTCCGCGCCGCCCGCTCTCGGTTATGCCCGATCCTGCGGCGTTTCCCGCGAGATGGTTGGCGCATCTGTCGCCCGTTCCACAGCGAATGCCTCCTTCCCCTTTGCGGCCCAGAGCGCTCGCGCCTGTTCGCCCTGATCGCTTTGGAGCTTGTCTGCCATCCAGAGCAGCGCGCCGAAGATGATGGCGCGGTCATCGCCGGTCAGGTCCACCACGCGAGCTTTCACGACAAGGCCGCCGAGTTCGATGAGACGCCGCGTGCGGTTGCGACGCTCGACCTGCCATGTGCGCATGTCATGTCGCGCCCTTGCGGACTGATGCCGGTTGCGTGTTGCTCGGTTGCGCAGGAGGGCCGTCCGGGTTGCGCTCAGTTGTCGGTGCATTTCGCCGCGCCCGGCTCTGAAAGAACGTCGCCCCGCGCCTAGCCCATGCCTCCCTCTTTCCAGCATCCTTGGTCTCAGTCAGCGCAATGAGCGCGCCAGCCAATTCGTCGACGTTGAGCGCGTCCGCGCCGGTTGCGATGAGCAGCTCACCAAGCTGCTGCACCTTGCGGCTCTTGAGATCACGCGCCTTGTCTCCGAGTGCTTTCAGTTCTGCATCAAAGTCCCTTGGTTTTCGCATCGTCGCCTCTATTCGTGTTGATGGAGAAATGATAGTCGAGCGCTCGGCACAATGCTGTAGGATCGCCGGGACGGCTTGGGACGCGGTAGTCCCTCCCGAGATTTTTTCGAGGGAGGGCGCGCTTATACGTCGTTCCGACGTGCGCTCGACCGTGGCACTGATCTGATCGCGATGGCGATCTATCATCTTCACGTCAAGGTCATTGGCCGCAAGTCTGGCTCCAGCGCAGTGGCGTCAGCCGCCTACCGCTCGGGCTCGCGGCTGCGCGACGAGCGGCTTGATCGTAGCCACGATTTCTCCGGCAAACGGGGCGTCATCCATTCCGAGGTGATGCTGCCGGAGAATGCGCCGGAGGCTTGGCGCGACCGCGAGCGGCTATGGAACGATGTCGAGGCGTTCGAGGTCCGCAAGGACGCCCAGCTTGCCCGCGAAGTGGAGTTCGCCATCCCGCGCGAGATGAGTGAGGCTCAGGGGATTGAGCTTGCCCGCGATTTCGTTCGAGGCGAATTCGTCGATCGGGGCATGATCGCCGATCTCAACGTGCATTGGGATATGGCCGAAGACGGCATGCCCAAACCCCATGCCCATGTCATGCTCACCATGCGCCAAGTAAACGTGAATGGGGACGAGAACGGTTTCGGCCCGAAGGTGCGGGACTGGAACCGCACCGAGATGGTGGAGCGCTGGCGCGAACGCTGGGCTGAGCTTGCCAACGAGCGCCTGGCCGAACTCGACATCGACGCGCGGATCGATCACCGCAGCCTTGAACGCCAAGGCATCGCACTGGAGCCGCAAAGCCAGATCGGCGCAGCCGCCAAACGCATTGAGAGTCGAGGCATCGAGAGCGCAGGGATCGAGGACAGAGGAATCGAGGCCGACCGGGCCGAGATGCACCGCGAGATCGCGCGCAACAACGGCGCGCGGATCATCGCCGATCCTTCCCTGGGGCTGGACGCGATCACCCACCAGCAATCGACCTTCACGCGTCGCGACATGGCGAAGTTTGCGCATCGGCACAGCGATGGCATCGAGCAATTCAACGAGGTCATGGGCGCAATGCGCGGCACACCTGATATGGTCAAACTCGGCCAGGACGCCCGTGGCGACGATCGCTTCACGACCCCCGCCATGATCGAGGCCGAACAGCGCCTGCACCGTTCCGCCGAACTGATAGCTGAACGGGAACGTCATGAGGTGCGTAACGCGGACCGCGAAGCGGCGCTGGCGCGTGCGGAACAGCGCGGGCTTGTCCTTTCGGGCGCGCAAGCCGACGCTCTGGCGCATGTCACGGACGGGCGCGATTTGGGCGTCGTGGTCGGCCATGCCGGCACCGGCAAGAGCGCGATGCTGGGCGTGGCGCGGGAGGCCTGGGAGGCAGCGGGCTATGAGGTCCGGGGCGTGGCGCTGTCCGGCATTGCTGCCGAAAACCTCGAAAGCGGATCGGGCATCGCATCTCGCACCATCGCCAGCATGGAGCACGGCTGGGCACAGGCACGCGACCTGCTCACGACCCGCGATGTCCTGGTGATCGACGAGGCGGGCATGGTCGGCACGCGCCAGTTGGAGCGCGTGCTGTCCCATGCCGCCGAGGCTGGCGCAAAGGTGGTGCTAGTCGGCGATCCGCAACAACTGCAAGCCATCGAGGCCGGAGCGGCCTTCCGCTCAATTCGTGAGCGTCATGGCGGCGCTGAAATCGGCGAAGTGCGCCGTCAGCGGGAGGACTGGCAGCGGGAGGCCACGCGTGATCTGGCCGATCGCCGAACCGCCAACGCGCTGGAAGCCTATCGATCGCACGAGATGGTGCACGAGGCCCAGACCCGCGAACAGGCGCGCGGCGATTTGATCGACCGCTGGGACCGTGAGCGGCAGGCGTCGCCGGAGCGCAGCCGGATCATTCTCACCCACACCAATGACGAAGTCCGCGCCCTCAACGAGGCGGCACGGGAGCGGATGCGGACGGCGGGCGATCTGGGCGATGACGTGCGCCTTGTGGTCGAACGCGGTGAGCGAAGCTTCGCCAGCGGGGATCGCGTCATGTTCCTTCAGAACGAGCGCGGGCTTGGCGTGAAGAACGGCACGCTCGGGACCGTCGAGCAGGTCAGTGCGCAATCCATGACCGTGCAGACCGACGATGGCCGATCCGTTCGCTTCGACCTCAAGGATTATGACCAGATCGACCATGGTTATGCCGCGACCATCCACAAGGCGCAAGGCATGACGGTGGACCGCACCCATGTGCTGGCGACGCCGGGCATGGATGCCCATGCGAGCTATGTCGCCCTGTCGCGGCACCGTGACGCGATGGACCTGCACTATGGCCGCGATGATTTTGCTGGCGAGGGGCGGCTTGTTCTCATCCTGTCGCGCGACCGGGCCAAGGACATGGCCTCGGACTACGATCGCGCCGATCCGGCACAGCACTACGCCGAGCGGCGCGGGATCACCTTCCGCGAGCGCGTGGCCGAGATCGTGCGCAAGGTGGTGCCGGAAAAGCTGCGCGACATGTTCGACGGCCTTCGCTCTCCTGAAAGTGTGCCCGGCCCGGATGGCGGACGAAGGCCGCAGCAGGAAACGCCGGAAAGGAGCGGTGCGGAAGCCCCGCGGCGCGAAACCGAAGCGCCGGAACGGAAGGTGGCGGAAGATCTGGAAAAAGAAATGCGTCGTTTCCGCACCCGGATGCTTGTGCGCCATGCCCGCGCCGTGGATGCGATCTTCGAGGCGCAGGAGATGGGCGGCGAGGCCAGTCCCGAGCAAGTGAAAGAACTACAAAAGGCCCGCAGGGTCTTCGAGGAGGTACGGCCCTATGGCTCGGTCGACGCCGAAGCCGCCTACAAGAAGGACCCGGAGCTGGCCCAAGAGGCGGCTGGAGGCCGGGTCAACCGCGCCATCCGCGCCCTCCAGCTCGAAACCGAAATGCGCATTAATCCAGGCCGCCGCGCTGACCGGTTTGTGGAACGCTGGCAGGAGCTCGGCCACACCAGCCAGCGCCAGTATCAGGCGGCCAACATGTCCGGCTACAGGGCTACGCGCTCCGCGATGGGCGACATGGCGAGAAGCCTCGAACGCGATCCGCAACTGGAATCCCTCCTCGAGAACCGCAAGCGGGAGCTCGGCATCGCGTTTGAATCAGGTCGCCGGCTCGGCCTCGAGCTTGCCTTCACCCACGGCATCGACCTCGGCAGAGGCCGGGGTCTCGGAATTTGATCCATCCTATTTTCCGCCGCCTGAACGCTATTGTACGGCGATGTGTAAGATGCGCTTGCGCGCATGCAACTGCTGTCCTGTCTGCTCTCAGCAGCCGTCAGAAACAGCCAGCAGGAGGCATCGCGGCCATGCGCGAGCCAGAGCGTATCATCCGTTTGAAAACCGTCCTCGTCAGGACCGGGTTGTCCCGGTCTACCATCTACCGCAAGATCGCCGAGGGCACCTTTCCGGCTCAGCTCAAAATCAGCACCAACGGCACAGGCTGGCATGAATCCGACATCAACCGCTGGATCGCCAATCCCGTCTCATGGCGTCCGAAACGCAAATTCGATGAGGTCTGATTCAGCTGCTCAAGGTTAGCGCAGTAAGCATCCTACAGCTTGTCCATCACGCCTAGGTCGCAACTCGACTCGGATTTATCGAAGCGATCAGACTAACCGTCGGCCGACCTGCACGCTACGTTTTCTGATTTTACGACAAATGGGATCAGGAACTTTCGAGAGCATGCAAACGGCTTCATGCTCCGCGCATGGATGGAATTGATACCGATATCGGTGGCGGAGTCTGCCGTCAGGCTTCTGTGCCCTCGCCGGCGTTTGACCAATCAATCGCGCGGCGTTGCATTTGCGAGCGAAGCGTCTGATCGTGCGTCGCAGAATTCGCAAATTTCCCTTGCGCCCGATTCCGGATGAGGCGATTCTACGCCTTTCACGGGCATTGGCACGCCAAGCGGCAAGGGAAGACCATGAACGAGATCAGATCGGCATTCAAACACCCGATGAAGAAGGCGGTGATCTACGCTCGGTTCTCAACCGACCTCCAAAATGAGCGATCAATAGAAGATCAAATCACGCTCTGTCGGGACTACACCTCGCGCGAGGAGATGAATGTCGTCGAAGTGTATGAGGATAGAGCGCGTTCCGGCGGGTCTGTCATGGGACGCGGTGGCTTGCTCCGACTACTGGATCAAGCAAGAGAGCGGTCGTTCGATGTCGTAGTCGTCGAGGCTCTCGATCGGCTCTCGCGCGATATGGAAGACCTCGCCGGTATTCACAAGCGGCTTTCGTTCCTTGGTATTGAAATACGAGCCGTTCACGAAGGCGTTGTTAATACGGTCTTGGTTGGGCTACGCGGACTCGTGGGCCAGCTCTACCGCGAGGACAACGCCCACAAGGTGCGCAGAGGTTTGGCCGGTCGTATCGGCCAGGGCCTTAATGCAGGTGGAAGGGCCTATGGGTATGCTCCTGTTGCCGGCGAAAAAGGCAAGCGAACCATTGTCGAAGTTGAGGCCGAAATCGTCCGACGAATCTTCGATGAATACGTTGCTGGGCGGACACCGCGTGAAATTGCACACGACTTGAACAATGAATGCATCTTGCCGCCGCGCGGGCGTTCGTGGAACGCCTCCACTATCAATGGGAACATGCAGCGGGGCACAGGCATTATCCAAAACGAACTCTACGCAGGGCGCCTCGTTTGGAATAAAGTTAGGATGGTCAAAGACCCTGACACGGGCAAGCGACTGTCGCGTCCGAACCCCAAGAACGACTGGCAAACCGTGGACATGCCGGGTCTGCGCATTGTCTCTCAGGAATTATTCGACACCGCACAAAGTCGCAAACGGGCGTGTGGCCAAAAGCACCCGAATCAGCAGCGACGACCGCGCCACATGCTGTCGGGTCTCCTCCGATGCGGAGCCTGCGGCGCAGGGATGTCCACGAACGGGAAGGACAATTCAGGACGCATTCGCATCCGCTGTTCAGCAGCCACAGAGAGCGGTTCTTGCCATGACGCAAAGACTTTCTACCTCAAAACCGTTGAGAGCGCCGTTCTTGCGGGGTTAGAAAATGAGATGCGGCACCCGCAGGTTATTGCCGAATATGTGCGCACCTATCATGAGGAGCGGAAGCGTCTCTCAGCTAAAGCGAATGCTAAACGGGCTCATCTCGAGTTGCGGTTCGGCGAACTGAATCGTGAGATTGATCGGCTCGTTGATGCGATAGCAAAGGGGCACGGCGATCCGGCGGTATTGGGCCCTCGGTCGAGCGCCCTGAACGAAGAGCGGAAGCAAGTTGCACTGGAGTTGAGCGTGGAACCCGCGGTCAACGACACTATCTCGCTCCACCCGGCGGTACTGGCGCGCTATAAGGAACAACTCGTCGAGCTTCAAGACGCTTTGTCCAAGGGTATCAACGCCGGAGATTCCGAAGCAGCAGAGGCGATCAGAGGCCTTGTTGAGACCGTAACGGTCTTCCGAGACCCCTCGCGCCCCGGGGGCGTCATGATTGAAATTGTCGGGCGCCTAAATGCGTTGCTCGGAGAGCAGGCATATCCCAATAAGGTCCGCGGAGTGTGGGGAAAGATGGTAGCGGGAGAGGGACTCGAACCCCCGACCCCAGGATTATGATTCCCGTGCTCTAACCAGCTGAGCTACCCCGCCACGGCGCCGGCAAACGCGGACTTTATATATGCCGCGGTCACGAACGCGCGGCATATAAGAAGCAGGCCTTGGTGCTGTCAAGCAAAGCTCGCTTTCCGGCGGAAACGCCTGAAATGACCTGCTATTTCGGCCGGATATCCGGGTTGCCGCCGGGGCTGCCGGGCGGCGGGATTACCGGTGTGTTGCCAGCATCCGGCGTCGGCGCGTGGATTTCGGGATCGACGCCCGCGGGCGGGCACAGCACACCGTCAGACTTGGTGAGCTTGTCGGCCAAGGGCTCGCTGGCCTGTCCGGTCGTGGTGCCGTCCGGGGGAACGGGAACGGTGCCGCGCGACGATGCCGCTGCCATCGGTGCGCAGTTGGCCGCCAATTCGGTTGGCGGAGCTGACGCAATCGGTTGCGATGGGGTCGTTGCCGAAGGCGGCGCCTGGGCTGCCGCACCCTGTACCGAGACCATCAGCCCAAAAGCCAGAAGAAGCGCATGTTTCGTCATCCGGAGAAAACGGACAAGGCGAGCACTGGTTCCGGGGTTCGTATCAGTGATTTTTGCACATCAGCGATTTTGCGCTTTTCGATAACGGATCAGCGAGAAATGCCCCATCGGCGGCATCGGACGGCGCTCGGCGAGAACAACGCCACCGTGCCTGGCCGCCCAGTTCACCAGCCGCGCCCACGGAAATTCGGGCCGCCAGCCGAGCCGCCGGGCCAGCGGCGCGAAAGCAAGTTCGAAAGCGCGTCGCGGACCGCTTTCGGCGCCGATGTGGTTGACCAGGATGAGTTCGCCGCCGGGCTTCAACACACGAATGAAGTCATCGAGCGTCGCTTCCGGATCCGGAACCGCGGTGATGACATATTGCGCGACCACCGCATCGAAAAATGAATCGGCGAAAGCGAGATTCCTGGCGTCCATGACTGCGAGCGTCTCGACATTCTTCAAGCCCAGCGATCGCACCCGTTGTTGCGCCTTGCGCAACATCGGCTCGGAAATATCGACGCCGCAGACCTTCGTCGTCGTGGCATAATCCGAAAGCGACAATCCGGTGCCGACACCGACGTCGAGAATCCGCCCGCCGATCCGGTCGGCTTCCGCAATGGTGGATTGGCGGCCGTGGTCGAAGACTTTGCCGAACACGAGGTCATAGACCGGCGCCCAGCGCCCATAAGCTTTCGCGACCCCCTCGCGGTCGATATCTGACGCCATGCCCCGCCCTGAATTTTATTTTATCCGCGCACCGCTTCGACCAGCGGCGATGCGACAATTCCCTTTACCGCCCTGCCCGTAAGTCCCTTTGCGCTGGCGCTTTGAATAAAGCCGCCGCCGAGTACCCGCGCGCGGCCGGACGGCGCATCGTAGAACACGCAGGCCTGGCCTGGGGAAACGCCCTCTTCACCGGCAACGAGGTCAACCGCATAACCATCATCGGTTGCGCGCAGCCATGCCGGCTGCGGCGCGCGTGTCGAACGAACACGCACGAAAATCTCCAGTCCCGTGCCGACCGCGCGATCGAGCGGGCCGTCGCCAATCCAGTTCACCTCGCGCAGGCTGATGCGATCCATCCGCAGCGCCTCACGCGGTCCCACAACGACGCGCCGGTGTGCTGCGTCGAGCCGCACCACGTAGAGCGGCGCATCGGAGGCAATGCCCAGTCCACGGCGCTGACCGACGGTGAAATGAATGATGCCCTGATGGGTGCCGATGATGCGACCATCGAGGTCGACGATGTCGCCAGGCTCGATGGCGTTCGGGCGCAGCCGGCCGATCACGTCGGTGTAGCGGCCGGTCGGCACGAAGCAGATGTTCTGGCTGTCGTGCTTGTCGGCGACTTCAAGTCCGAAACGGCGTGCCAGTTCGCGCGTCTCGGGCTTGGTCATGTCACCGAGCGGAAAGCGCAGGTACTGTAGCTGCTCGCGCGTAGTCGCAAACAGAAAGTAGCTCTGGTCGCGATCTGAATCCGCGGCACAAACCAGCGCGCGCGAGCCGTCGGCGAGCGCGCGCGAGGCGACGTAATGTCCTGTCGCCAGCACGGAGGCGCCGAGTTCGCGCGCGGTCGCCAGCAGGTCGCGAAACTTGATTGAGCGGTTGCATTCGATGCAGGGAACGGGCGTTTCGCCCGAGGCATAACTTTCGGCGAAGTTGTCGATCACCGACTGGCGAAAGCGGCTCTCATAATCCAGCACATAATGCGGGATGCCGATGCGCTCGGCGACATTGCGGGCGTCGTGAATGTCCTGACCGGCGCAGCAGGCGCCCTTGCGGTGGGTTGCCGCCCCATGGTCGTAGAGCTGCAAGGTAATGCCGACGACGTCGTAACCTTCCGACTTCAACAGCGCCGCCGTCACCGACGAATCGACGCCGCCCGACATGGCGACGACCACGCGGGTGTCCTGGGGACGGCCGTCAAGATCCAGACTGTTGCGCATGGCTTTAATTCACCAATGTCACCGCGCTTCGCGGCCACAAGGTCATCTTGCGGTGGTTAGAGGCGTCGGGGCGTTTTGCTTAGGCCTCCCCTCTTTGAGGCGGCCGAAAAGCTGCTCTTTAATATAGGCCGTGTGGGCGCGAAGCAATCATGGCTGCGTGCGGATTTGGGACGGCAAAACTTGCCGCCGGGCAGAAAGGATGGGGCCGAGGGCGGTTTCCGGAAAACTGGTCATCGACCTAAGTAATTGAAATAATAACGTATTTCTTGAACCTTGGGCTGGCCCGGTCCTTGCTCACTGTTTGGTGAGTTCCTTCGTCGGAGGCCGCCCAGTGGTAAGTGCTACCCCAGATGCCGCAGCTGCAGCTAATGCCGCGTTCCAGGCTGCGCCCTCGTGGCTGACGCGCGCCAATACGCCGTCGGCCAACGACCTTTTTGGCAATCTGGTCAACCAGAACACGCCGAACGATTCCGCGCCCCCGCAGCCGCCTGCTCCGCCGCCGCAGAACAATAATGCAAATAACAATGTAGACGCCGCGCCGCCTCCGCCCGACAACAATTCGGCGGCCAATAACAATGCGGCGCGAGCCAATAACAATCCGGCGCCAGCCAACAACAACACGCCTAACCCGCCGCCATCGAACGATGATTCCGGCAACGCGGCAAATGCCAATTCGCCGACCGACCCCAACAACACCGATTCCGGCACCACTGCGAACGCCGGCGGCACGACGAGTAACGGCACCAGCCAATCATCGTCCACGACCACACCGGCCTCGACGAAAACCACCGGTTCAAAATCCAAGGATTCGGACACCGACGCGGATACGACCGTGGTGGACACAACCATCCTGGCTCAACAGGCCGGCGCTGCCACGCCAACGCCGGTTGCTGTTGCAGTTCCCACATCCGCGCCTGCGAGCAACGTGCCCACGTCAGCACCAACCCCCGGCGGCCCGACAGCGCCGCTGGCCATTGCCGCTGCCGCGATTGCCGCGAGTTCGCAATCAATCGCGCCGCCGCCCGGACCATCCGTCGCGGGCAAAACCGACACGGACACGACCTCCACGACGGCAGCCGACAAGACGACGGCAAAGACCGCTGTTTCAGCTCCGGGACCCGTTACAAGCTCGGGCGCGCAGGTCACCACGGCCGATTTGACGCCCGTAGATACGACGACCCTTACCAAGGCGGTCGCACCCGTCACGCCGAAGACCGGCCAGGGAAAAACTCAGGGTTCGACGGCCGACGGCTCCACGACCAACTCGGCGTCGGCCGACGCGACCGCGGATGCCACCGCGAACGCCGCAACACCGCAGACCCCAACCACCGGAAAGCAGGAGACGGCAAATACCGCCGTCCAGGGAACGCCTGCAGATGCCGCAGCTCAAGCGCCGGCGGCTGCCGCCCGTGACCACACGGTTGCAAATGCCACCCACGCAGCCGCAGCCGATGTAACCGATACCAACACCCAGGCGATGGGCGCGCTTCAGCCGCAGATCAACTCCACTTCAGCGCTGAATTCGACGAGCAACCTAACCGTGACGTCGGCAGCCAGCGGGACCGTGCCTTTAAGCGGAGTGGCGATGGAAATCGCCGCCAACGTGAAGAGCGGCAAGAGCAGCTTTGAAATCCGGCTCGATCCCGCCGATCTCGGCCGGATCGACGTCCGTGTCCAGATCGATCAGAATGGCCAGGTCACATCGCATTTGACGGTGGAAAAACCGGAAACGCTGTCGATGCTGCGCCAGGACGCGCCGCAATTGCAGCAGGCGCTGAGCGATGCCGGGCTGAAGACGGACAGCGGAGGCTTGCAGTTCAGCCTGCGCGACCAGTCTTCCGGCCAGAACAGCGGCAACGACAGCAACCCCAACGCCCAGCGTTTGGTCGTCAGCGACGAGGATGCCGTCCCCGCCGCGGTCGCCGGCCGCAGCTATGGCCGTTCGCTCGGATCGAGCACCGGCGTGGACATCAGAGTTTGAGGAGAACGACATGACCGTTGTTTCAGGAACGACACCACAGACGACCTCATCATCTTCCTCCTCCGGCAGTTCGGCTGCGGCCGCCAACGCGCTGGCGAACACGCAGATCGCGGGCAACTTTCAGAGCTTCCTGGAACTGCTAACGACCCAGTTGCAGAACCAGAACCCGCTCAGCCCTCTCGACACCAACCAGTTCACCCAGCAGCTGGTCGAATTCGCTGGCGTCCAACAGCAGATCAACACCAACGATTCGCTGGCCACGCTGGTCTCTCTGCAACAAACCGCGCAATCGAGTCAGGCGCTGGAATTTGTCGGCAAGACCGCCGTCGTCAAGGGCAACACCGCGGCGCTGACCAACAGCGTGGCCGAGTGGGAATTCAATATCCCCAGCGCCTCCACCATCAACATATCGATCGCCAACAGCACGGGCGCGACCGTCTACACCAACAGCTTCGCCGTCGCTGCCGGCAACAACCAGGCGTTCGGGTGGAACGGCCTCGGCACCGATGGCACCCAGGAGCCCGATGGCAATTACACGCTCACGGCGACCGCCAAGGATTCCGCCGGCAACGTGGTTGGGGTCACCACCTCGGTGGCGGGCGTGGTCGGTTCGGTCGATCTCACCCAGTCGCCGCCGCTGCTGTCGATCGGCGGCCAGACCTTCACGGTCAACCAGGTCGAGAGCATCATCGACTAGGGCGCAGACGGCGTTCCAGCCCGCGCATAGGACTTAAGACCTGGTTAAAACGTGCCGGATTGAGACGCCGGCGCGGAACTCGATGTGCCTTTTCAAAGGAGATTCTTATTGGAGCCTTGGGCTTAGGCAAATTTTAAGCCGCTGGGCGTAGCGTCTTGGCGTGAGTTCAGTGGTTGAGAGTTTGTGAGTACGCCATGACAGAGCCCCACCGCCCGAGGGTAAAATACGTCATCGGGCCCGACGGCAGTCCCCTGACCATTGCGGATCTGCCAGCACCCGGAACCAAGCGATGGGTTATCCGTCGCAAGGCGGAAGTCGTTGCGGCGGTTCGCGGCGGCCTGCTTTCCCTCGAGGAAGCCTGCAGCCGTTACACGCTGACCGTTGACGAATTCCTGTCCTGGCAGTTTTCCATCGACCAGCACGGCCTTGCCGGCTTGCGAACCACCCGAATCCAGCAATATCGCCAATAATCATCGCTTGATTGGCATTTGAGGAAAATCGACCTCGTCTTGCGAGGCCGATTTTTGCTGTTTTGAACTTTCGCCACCCTCATTTACCTTTGTTAACCATATCGAAACCATCCCGTAGGCAATAATTGCCCAGTGGTCCGATCCCTGATGGGACCTGGTCTGAGGGGCGGTTGGTTTGCAGAGTCTCGTGAGCTTTCTGAGGGGCCTGGGCGCTTCGCGGTTGATGGCGATGGTCGCGGTGACGGCCGCGCTGATCGGCTTCTTCGCGTTCGTCATCATGCGCGTCACGACGCCGCAGATGACCACCCTCTTCACCGACCTCAGCCTCGAGGACTCCAACGCCGTCATCAAGGATCTGGAACGGCAGGCCATTCCTTTCGAAATCCGCAACGACGGCGCCATCATCCTGGTGCCGAAGGACAAGGTCACGCGGCTGCGCATGAAGCTCGCCGAAGGCGGCCTGCCCAAGGGCGGCGGCGTCGGTTACGAGATTTTCGACAAGTCCGACGCGCTCGGCACCACGAGTTTCGTCCAGAACATCAACCATTTGCGCGCGCTGGAAGGTGAACTCGCGCGCACCATCCGCGCCATCGATCGCGTCCAGGCCGCGCGGGTCCATCTGGTGCTGCCGGAGCGGCCGCTGTTTGCGCGGGAGACACCGGAGCCGTCGGCTTCCATCGTCGTGCGGGTGCGCGGCAGCCTGGAGCCGCAACAAATCAGAGCGATCCGCCATCTGGTCGCCTCCGCCGTCAATGGGTTGAAGCCGCAGCGGGTGTCGATTGTCGATGAAGCCGGCCAGCTGCTCGCCGACGGCGCGGGCGGCGAGCAAGACAATACGATCGCCGACGAGCGCCGCAGCGCTTTCGAGAAGCGGCTGCGCAACGAGGTCGAAGGGATCGTGTCTTCGGTGGTCGGCTCGGGAAGGGCACGCGTCCAGCTCTCGGCCGATTTCGACTACAACAAGATCACCCAAACCTCGGACAAATTCGATCCCGAAGGCCGGGTGCTGCGTTCGAGCCAGACCCGTGAAGAATCCAGCGCCACCGCGGAAAACAACGGTCAGGTCACGGTCGGCAACGAGCTGCCGGGAAATCAGGGGAATTCGACCACGCCGGTCGCGCGCGACCAGAGCAAAAAGACCGAAGAAACCAACAATTACGAGATTTCGCGCACCACCAAGACCGAAGTCACCGAGGCAGGACGGGTCAACCGCATCTCGGTCGCCGTACTGGTCGATGGCAGCTACGTCAAGAACGACAAAGGCGAGATGGTCTATCAGGACCGCAGCAAGGAGCAGCTAGACCGGATTGCCACGCTGGTGCGCTCGGCGATCGGCTTCGACCAGAAACGCGGCGACCAGGTCGAGGTCGTCAACCTGCGATTTGCCGAAGCGCCAGCCGTAGCCCCGCTGGCAGAGCCCACGGGCCTGCTCGGCATGCTGCAATTCACCAAGGACGACGTGATGTACGTCATCGAGCTCGGCGTCATGATGCTGCTCGGCCTTGTGGTGCTGTTCATGGTGATCCGCCCGCTGGTGAAGCGTATTATTGCCGACGAAGTGGCCGCGACACCGACGAACGAAGGCATGGTAGCGGCAATCACCGACGGCAGCGGCGCGCAGGCGGCCGGCAGCGGCTCCAGTCTCGTTCCAGGCATCAACAACACCGCGCAGCTCATCGACGTGGCCCAGGTCCAGGGACAGGTCCATGCCCAATCCGTTCATCGGGTCGGCGAATTGGCCGAGCGCAACCCCAACGAAACCGCAGCCATTATTCGTCAATGGCTCTCAGAACCCGCCGCGTGATCTGACATGGCCGTGCCTCAATCCGTTAACGCCAACGACATCACCAGCGTGATTTCCTCGCTGGCGGCGCGCCAGGGCAATAGGGCCAAGTCCGAGCCGCTTCCGGGCCCCAAGCGCGCGGCCATCCTGATGCTGGCGCTCGGCGAGCAATATGGCGGCAAGGTCTGGTCGCTGCTTGACGACGACGAAGTCCGCGAACTGTCGATCCACATGTCGACGCTCGGCACGGTGGAAGCCGACACCGTCGAAGACATGCTGCTTGAATTCGTGTCGCGGATGTCGGCGTCTGGCGCCTTGATGGGTAATTTCGACGCGACCGAGCGGCTGCTGCAGCAATATCTGCCGCCGGAACGCGTCGTCGGAATCATGGACGAGATCCGCGGGCCGGCGGGCCGCAACATGTGGGAGAAGCTCTCCAACGTCCAGGAAGAGGTGCTCGCCAATTACCTCAAGAACGAATACCCGCAGACCATTGCCGTGGTGCTGTCGAAACTCAAGCCCGAGCATTCGGCGCGGGTGCTCGCGATCCTGCCCGAGGACATGGCGCTCGATGTCGTCAACCGCATGCTGAAGATGGAAGCGGTGCAGAAGGAAGTGATCGAGCGCGTCGAACAGACACTGCGGGTCGAGTTCATGTCGAACCTTTCGCAGACAAGGCGGCGGGACGCTCATGAAGTCATGGCCGAAATCTTCAACAACTTCGACCGCCAGACCGAGACCCGGTTCATCACCTCTCTGGAGGAAGACAACCGCGAATCCGCCGAGCGCATCAAGGCCCTGATGTTTACCTTCGACGATCTCATCAAGCTCGACTCGGGCTCGGCGCAAACGCTGATGCGCAACGTCGACAAGGACAAGCTCGGCATCGCGCTGAAGAGCGCCAACGAGGAAGTCCGCGGATTCTTCCTCGGCAACATGTCCTCGCGCGCCGGCAAGATGCTGCTCGACGACATGGCGGCGATGGGACCGGTGCGGTTGCGCGACGTCGACGAGGCCCAGGCGCTGCTGGTGAACCTCGCCAAGGATCTCGCGGCCAAGGGCGAAATCACACTGACCAAGAACCGCGCCGACGACGAGCTGGTGTACTGATGGCCGCGCCCGCAAAATTCCTGTTCGACACGGACTTCTCGGCGCCCGACCGGATGCGCGAACGCCCCGCCACCCCGGCAGAGGTCGCCCAGAAGCTCGCGGCCGCCGAAGCGCGCGCCTATCGCGATGGCTATGACGCCGCCTTGCGCGAGGCCAAGGTCGAAAGCGATCGCCGCGCCGCACTCGCGCTTGAGACGATCGGCGTTGCGATCAAGGGCATTGCCGGCCGCTTCTCGACAATCGAGAGCCGCATGGAAACCGAAGCCGTCGACGTGGCCCTCGCCGTCGCCCGCAAGCTGGCCAGCGAATTGATTGCACGCGAACCGCTCAGCGAGGTCACTTCGCTCGTTGCCGACTGTTTCGCCCAGCTGGTTTCGACGCCGCACATCGTGGTCAGAATCAATGATTCCCTTTACGAGGCGGCTCACGCCCGCATCGAGACGCTGGCCAAGCAGAGCGGCTTTGCCGGCCGTCTGGTCATCCTGGCCGAGCCGGATATTGCGACCGGCGACTGCCGGATCGAATGGGCGGACGGCGGCGTCGTTCTGGAACGCGCGGTCATCGAAGCCAAGATCAACGAACTCGTCGGGCGCTATATCGCGTCCCGCAACCAGGCCTGAATCGGGCTGAGAGGAATGAACCATGAGTGACACCGACACACAGGTTCCGCTGCCGGATTTGAACGCGGCCGACACGGCGACTGTGGGCGACGTCGCCTATCGCGAGGACGAGAATGCCGCCCGCGTCGCGGCCGATCTCGAGGCCGTGTTCGACGTACCGGTGCAGGTTTCGGCCGTCCTCGGCCGCTCCAAAATGGAGGTCGGCGAATTGCTCAAGCTCGGGCCTGGCACCGTTCTCGAACTCGACCGCCGGGTCGGCGAAGCCATCGACATTTTCGTCAACAACCGCCTGGTCGCCCGCGGCGAGGTGGTTCTGGTGGAAGACAAGCTTGGCGTCACGATGACGGAAATCATCAAGGCCGAACGCAACTAAGGACAGTTTCCAATAAAGCGCGCCTGACCGGCGCGAACAGACGAACAGGAGAATACCATGCGGCTTCTTATCGTTGGCACCCTGAAAGGGCAGCTCACAACGGCGACCAAGATCGCGATGGATAACGGCGCTTCCGTCACCCACGCGGAGGACAACGAACAGGCGATGCGGGTCCTGCGCGGCGGCAAGGGTGCCGACCTGCTCTTGGTCGATGTTTCCCTCGACATCCGCGATCTCGTCATGCGGCTTGAGGCCGAGCATATCCATGTGCCGATCGTCGCCTGCGGCATCTCCAACGATGCCCGCGCCGCGGTCGCCGCGATCCACGCCGGCGCCAAGGAATATATTCCGCTGCCGCCGGATCCGGAATTGATCGCCGCCGTACTCGCCGCGGTCGCCAATGACTCGCGCGACCTCGTCTATCGCGACGACGCCATGGCCAAGGTCATCAAACTCGCCCAGCAGATCGCGGGTTCGGACGCTTCCGTCATGATCACCGGCGAGTCCGGCACCGGCAAGGAGGTGCTGGCGCGTTATGTCCACACCCGTTCCAATCGCGCCAAGCGGCCGTTCATCTCGATCAACTGCGCGGCCATCCCCGAACATCTGCTCGAATCCGAACTGTTCGGCCACGAAAAGGGCGCGTTCACCGGCGCCATCGCGCGGCGGATCGGAAAGTTCGAAGAAGCGACAGGCGGCACGCTCCTGCTCGATGAAATCTCCGAAATGGACGTGCGGTTGCAATCCAAGCTGTTGCGCGCAATCCAGGAACGCGTGATCGATCGCGTCGGCGGCACGCGACCGGTTCCGGTCGATATCCGTATCATCGCGACCTCGAACCGCAACCTGTCCGATGCCGTGCGGGAGGGCACCTTCCGCGAAGATCTTCTGTTCCGCCTCAACGTCGTAAACCTGAAGATTCCGCCGCTTCGCGAGCGTCCCGCCGATATCCTGGAGCTTGCGCAGCATTTCGCCAAGAAATACTCCGACGCCAATGGCGTTCCGCTACGGACGATCTCCGCTGATGCGCGCCGCGTGCTGACCACCAATCGCTGGCAGGGCAACGTTCGCGAACTCGAGAACACCATTCATCGTTCGGTGCTGATGGCACAGGGTGATGAGATCGGCATCGATGCCATCCTCACCCCCGACGGCGACCGCCTCGATAGCCCCAAGACCGTTCCGGCCGTGGCGCACGCCACTTTCGCCGCCGAACAGGTGACCCGCGCGCTGGTCGGACGCACGGTCGCCGATGTCGAGCGCGACCTTATCCTGGAAACGCTGAAACATTGCCTCGGCAACCGCACCCATGCCGCAAATATTCTCGGCATTTCGATCCGGACGCTGCGCAACAAGCTGAACGAATATGCCGACGGCGGCCTGCCGATCACGCCCGCCGGCGCCGGCGATATGCAACGCGCGGCCGCGACCGCGTAAGGCATTCAGCCATAACAGCCAATCAATCCGGCGCGGGGGCAACCTCGCGCCAGATTGTTTTCAGCCCAACTCCGAGCCGGGTTTGCGAAAGATGTGGATGGGATCGCCGGGCTTAAACTCGCTGCCGGTGAAAACCACATAGGCGTAAAGCGCAAGATAGGCGACCGCCAGCGCGCCGACGGCGTAGAACACCCAGGTGGCGGCACGTTTCATCGGTTCGCGCGGCTCACCAGGCCGGCAGCACGGCGCCCTTGAACTTGGTCAGAACGAATTCGCGAACTTCCGGCGTCTGGTAACTCTGCACCAGCGTCTTGACCCATGGCTTGTCCTTGTCAGCGCTGCGCACCGCAATCAGGTTGGTGTAGGGTCCCTTGGGGTCTTCGCGCAGGATCGCGTCCTTGGTCGGATCGAGGCCTGCCTGTGTCGCGTAATTGGTGTTGATGCCGGCAGCATCGACATCATCCAGTGTTCGCGCGGTTTGCGCGGCATCGACTTCCACGATCTTGAATTTCTTCGGATTGTCGACGATGTCGGCCACGGTCGGTTTGAACCCGACATTTGGTTTGAGTTTCAGCACGCCCTTGTCCTGCAACAGCAATAGCACGCGGCCGCCATTGGTCGGATCGTTAGGGATCGACACCGTCGCGCCCGGCGGTACCGCATCCCAGCTCTTGTATTTCTTGGAATACACTCCCATCGGAAAATTCACCGTGAGCGCCGCCGTTTCGATCTTGTAGCCGCGATCGGCTTTCTGATTGTCCAGATAAGGCTGGTTCTGAAACGAATTCGCCTGCAAGTCGCCGGCGTCGAGCGCCGCATTCGGAACCACATAATCGGTGAACTCGACGATCTGGATGTCGAGGCCGTTTTTGGCGGCAATCGGCTTGACCGCTTCGAGGATCTGGGCGTGCGGGCCGGGCGTGACGCCGATCTTGATGGTTTCAGCGCAGGCCGGTTGGACCAGCGATGCCGTCACGACAACCGAGGCCAGGAGAAAGCGGAGGGGCATGATTGTTCGATCCTTTCGAAAATACTCACTCACGAATTCCGGCTGCGCTTGTCGAGGCGGCGTGCGATCGTCTCGCCGAGCGACTGGACGCCCTGCACGAGCACGATCAGCACGATAACAACAGCCGCCATCACCTCCGGCATGAAGCGCTGGTATCCATAGCGAATGCCGAGATCGCCGAGGCCACCGCCGCCGACCGCGCCCACCATTGCCGAATAACCAAGCAGGCTGACCAGCGTCAATGTTAACGCCAACGTCAGGGCCGGCAAAGCCTCCGGCAGCAACACCTTGCGCACGATTTGCAAAGGACTGGCGCCGAAGGCACGCGCCGCCTCCACCAGCCCCTGATCAACTTCGCGGATAGCCGCTTCGACCACGCGGCCGATGAAGGGAATAGCAGCAATGGTCAAGGGCACCACCGCCGCGCGGGTGCCGATCGAGGTTCCAACAATCAGGCGCGTCAACGGCACGATGGCCACGACAAGAATGATGAAAGGCGTCGAACGCGTCGCATTGACGATGAGGCCGAGAATGCGGTTGGCGGCCGGCGAGGGAAACAGCTCGTTGGCCCGGCTTGTCGCCAGAAAGACGCCGAGCGGCAGCCCGAACAGGGTCCCCAGCAGGCCGGAAAGACCGACCATGATCAGGGTGTCGAGCGTCGACCAGGCAATCAACTGGGCAATTTCAGGAGACATAACCAAGATGCTCCACCGTATTCTGTCCCGACGTCAGTTGCGCCATGATCCGCCGCAGGTCGTCCGGATCGGCGGAAACCGAGATGAACAGCGACCCGAATGGACGGCCAGCGATCGCCTCCACCTGCCCGTGCAGGATGTTGACGTCGAGGCCAAGATTTCGCGACAGCCGCGACAAGACCGGTTGATCGGCTTCGCCGCCGGCAAAGCCGATCCGCAGCACCGCGTTGTCGCCCGGCTGGCGTTCCGGCCGCAATTTCGCGGCCAGCCAATCCGGCACCTGGCTGCCAGTGATGGCGCCGACGAACCGTTGCGTCGTCTCGTGACGGGGATGCGCAAAGATCTCGTAAGTCGTGCCCTGCTCCACGATGCGGCCGCCCTCGAGCACTGCGACGCGGTCGGCGAGCTTTTTCACCACCATCATTTCGTGGGTAATGAACAGGATCGTCAGCTTGAGTTCGGCATTGATCGTCTTGAGCAACGCAAGAATCTGGTCAGTCGTCTCCGGATCGAGCGCGGACGTCGCCTCATCCGACAGCAACACCTTGGGCTTGGTCGCCAGCGCCCGGGCGATCCCGACGCGCTGCTTCTGTCCGCCGGACAATTCGGCCGGATAGCGGTCGCGCTTGTCGGATAGCCCGACCATCGCCAGCAAGGGCTCGACGCGCTCGGCGATCTCGGCCTTGTCGAGGCCGGCGATTTCAAGCGGCAACGCAATATTTTCGAACGCGGTGCGAGACGACAGCAGATTGAAGTGTTGAAAAATCATGCCGATCGAACGGCGGGCCTGGCGCAGGCCGCGCTCGTCGAGCGCGGTGATGTCGGTGCCATCGACGACGACGCGGCCACCGGTCGGACGCTCAAGCCCGTTGACCAGACGAATCAGCGTCGATTTGCCGGCGCCGCTCTTGCCGATCACGCCAACAATGGCGCCTTCGGGAACCTCGAGGTTGACGTCGCGAAGCGCGACCACCTCCGCCGCACGGTCCCGCGACGGATAGATCTTTCTGACGTCGTCGAAGGCGATGAGTGGACGGGCTTGCACGTCGCTCAGTGGCGCTCCGGGAATCGGAAATGGAGCGTTCATGGGAATAAGGTTCTGCGCTGATAAAACCGGGTCTTGCAGCCGAAGGCTATACCAATATCGCACCCGCCCGGCCAGCCCTGCGGGCCGGGTGGATGCGTCCCGCCGAGGCCAGGCTAGAGCTTGATCGGCACGAAATGATTGATGGCGATCAGGATCACCAAAAGGGCGATACCAAGGCCGAGGCTGAAGCCAATCAGCTTCTTTTCGATCGGCAGCAGCGGTTCGACTTTCTTAGCCGAAATCTCGTTCTTGAGGTCAACGTGCGACATGTGGCTCTATCCCAATGGATTAGCTGACGAGCGGCGGCTTGAAGCCGCTGAAGAACAGCCATGAGATCAACAAGCCCACCCAGATCACAAATCCGAACAGGCTAACGAAATAGACCGCGGCAAGCTTGCCGAAACCCTGCTGCCAGAGTTTGCGGAAATCCGACAGCACACCGATCGAGAAGAAGGTGAGCACGAAGAAGATCACGCGAAACACATTGGCCTCGCCGGCAGCCGCGGGAAGTGCCTTGGCGATTTGCGGCGTCGAGCCCAGCGCAAGCCACAGCGACACGGCGAACACGACGATGAAACCGAGGATGAACTTCGGGAATCGCTGCCAGATCTCGGCAGGCTTGGCCCGGTCCGGCCCCTTGTCGATATGGTTGGTCCAGATATAGCCGAGAATGAAAGCCCAGATGCCGATGAAGATGTCGATGAACAGCTTCACCGTCGTGGTGGTCGCGAGAATCCAGCCCGGCTGATACTTGATGCCTTCCGCAGCCGCCTTTGCCATGATCAGCGATTCCGTGATGCCGCCGCCGGCGACCGCAGCGCCGTCGGTCTTGATCGCGAGCCCTACCCAGGCGCCCGCCACCAGCGGTTCCTGCCACAGGAACGTCTGGGCGAGAAACGGCAGGATCAGGACCTCGACGACTGCGAATACGACGACCAGCGACGACACCAGAATCGGTACCGCCGGCCGTGCCCGGATCGCGCCGCCAGTAGCAATCGCCGCCGCCACGCCGCAAATCGAAATGCCGGAGGCGAGCGGCACCGACCATTCGCGGCTGAAGCCGAACCACTTTCGCGCAACATAATAGATCACGGCCCAATAGATCAGATAGGCCTCGATGATGGCGGCGGCACCTCGCAACAACAGCGACGATGCCAGATTAAGCTTGCCGGCCGCCGTGATCGCAACGGTGGCGCCGAGGATGACGATCGCGATCTTGATGTAGAGCTCGGGCCGGATCGCTTCCTTCAGCCATTCGGCAAAACGCGGAAAGAAATTGGCGATCACGATGCCGGAGAGAAGTGCGACGATGAAGCCGCCTTCATTGGTCAGCTTGAGCGACCAGCTGATGCCGAATTTCTGCTGTTCGGCGGGCGTCACGGCGGCGACATAGGCGTAGCTGCCGACGATCCAGCTCGCATAGGCGATGGCAAATACGGCAGTGAATGCGAGGGCAAATTTCCGAACGTCCGCGCCAAGAGTTGCAACGCCGGCGCTCAGCACCACAAGCAGCGCGAGATAGGTCGCGATCAGGGCACCGCCGCCGCCAAGCAAAGCGTAGGCCTTGGCAAACGGACTAAGCGCCTGCGTAAGATCGGTGTAAACCGACGTCGTGACGGCCCATCCGAGAAGGTCGGTCCCGCTGACGCTGACCAGCGCCACTCCAAACACCAGAAGCCCGATGACGACGGCCAGCCAGTCCTCGGTAAGCTGCGCCCGCAGCGTCAACGGCTCGGAGGCCTTGATCGCCGAGGCCTTAATCGCAACGTCCGACATTCAAATTCCCCAAAATGATCAGCGCGGAACGCCTAAAGCGCTCCCACTCTTCATTTTGAGGATGATGGCGCGCGCCGCCGCTGTCGAGGACCTTGGAAAAAAAGCGATGTCCGGCCTGTGAAATCGGCAGCAAACGATGATTTTCTTCCGACAGGCTTGGGGATCATAGAGCATTTTTCTCCGGCGAATCTTGGCAATGCGGCGACGATATTTCGGCTATTCGGCGGCCGTCGAGGCCGGCTTTGGAGCCGCGACATGAGCGGCGAGCTTGCCGTAACGGTCGGTAAAGGCCGCGGTATCGATCTCTTCGAGCTGGATGTCGCCGCTCATCACACCGGCCTTCCAGGCGTCATGTTCCGGGTCATGCTGGAACTCCGGCATCACTTCGCGGGCGAACAGTTCCAGGGATTCGCAGATGTGCTCATGACTGTTCTTGCCGGCCTGATTGAGCAGGATGACCTGATCGATCTGCGAGGTGCGGAACCGCCGCAGCTTTTTCCGGATGGTTTCCGGTGAACCGATCAGCCCGCTGCGCAACGCCGCCTCCTGGGCTTGCGGGTTCTCGCGCTTCCATCTGTTGTATTCGTCCCACATGTTGACGCTACCTGGCGCCGGACGCTGGCGATCCTGCGAAGCGCCATAAAATCGCAGCGCGAACTGGAAAAACGTGGCTCCGTCGGCGCGTGCGCGCGCTTCTTCATCTGACTTCGCGCACATGAAGAACGACACCAGCGCCATGTTCGGATTGATCTCGTAGTCGGTGAGCTTCTTCAACCGCTTTGTGATGGCGTTGTAATAAGCATGCACCCAGGCATGCGCAGCGTCGGCACTGACGAACTGGAAACCGAGCGCGCCAAAACCGTTTTGCCCTGCACGTTCGATGGTCGGCAGTTGTGAGCACGCCATCCATAGCGGCGGGTGCGGTTTCTGCACGGGCTTCGGCACCACATTGCGCAAGGGAATATCGAAATATTTGCCGTGATGCTCGCTGCCGCCGTCCTTGAACATCGGGAAAATCGCCCGGACAGCTTCCTCGAACACCTCCTTCTTGGTCTCCATGTCGCGACCGAATGGCGTCAGCTCGGTGACGGATGCGCTCTCGCCCATGCCGAATTCGCAGCGGCCGCGGCTTAAGAGATCGAGCACCGCGATGCGCTCGGCGACGCGCGCGGGATGATTGGTGGTGAGCTGAAAAATGCCGTGGCCGAGCCGGATGTTCCTGGTGCGCTGGCTGGCAGCCGCGAGAAAGGATTCCGGCGATGGCGAGTGCGAGTATTCTTCCAGGAAATGATGTTCCACCACCCAGGCATGGTCGTAGCCGAGCCGGTCGGCGGTCTCCAGTTGCGTCAGCGCATCCTGATAAAGCTTGAGCTCGTCACCCGCCTGCCACGGACGCGGCAATTGCAGCTCGTAGAAGATGCCGAACTTCATGACGTCTCTCCCGCGGGGCCGGCTTTATTTGTTGAAACCAGTCTATTCCCAGCGAACCGCGAGTCCAACTGGCGCACATTCCATATCGCGGAAAGCGACTTGCACGGGCAGCCTGAATGGTTAGTTTTGCAGCTTCGCCTGAGTCGTCTCGGCCTCCAAACGAACCCCATGACAAGCTTCACGCCACATCAGGATTCCGCGTTAAAGGCCGTTGCCGACTGGCTGAAAGCCAAGCCGGGTCGGAACGGCACGCCGCCGGTGTTTCGACTGTTCGGCTATGCCGGCACCGGCAAGACCACGCTGGCGCGGCATATCGCGGAAGACGTCGATGGCGAGGTGAAATTCGCCGCCTTCACCGGCAAGGCCGCGCTCGTCATGCGCAACAAGGGCTGCGACAACGCCTCCACGATTCATTCGCTGATCTACCGCGCCCGCGAGTCCGGCGTCGAGCAGCCGAGTTTTGAATTGTGGGACGATGCGCCGGCCTCGAAGGCCAAGCTGATCATCATCGACGAATGTTCGATGGTGGATGCCGAGATGGGCCGCGACTTGATGTCGTTCGATTGTCCGCTGCTCGTGCTCGGCGATCCCGCGCAATTGCCGCCAATCCAGGGCGGCGGCTTTTTTACCGGGAGCGAACCCGATGCGATGCTGACCGAGGTGCACCGCCAGGCGCAGGACGATCCGATCGTCCGGATGTCGATGGATATCCGCGAGGGCCGGGATCTCGAGATCGGCCGCTATGGCGAGAGCGAAATCGTATCGCGTGCCGACCTCGATCCGGAGCGGGTGATGCAGGCCGATCAGGTGCTGGTCGGACGCAACAACACCCGCCGGGCCTACAACATGCGGATGCGGCAGAAGCAGCAGATCGAGGATCCTTTGCCGGTGGCGGGCGACAAGCTGGTTTGTCTGCGCAACAACCGCAAGAAAGGCCTGTTCAACGGCGGGCTGTGGCGCGTGAAGTCACGCAATGCGTCGCGATCGAAATCGCGCATCGTCAGCCTGCGGCTCGCGCCCGATGAGGAATTCAGTCACAAGGTGACGAAAGTTTCCGTCCGTTGCGATTGCTTCGAAGGCGGGATCGAGGCGATCCCGTGGGAGCAGCGCAAGCCCTATGACGAGTTCGACTATGGCTACGTGCTCACCGTGCACAAGTCGCAGGGCTCGCAATGGGACGACGTGGTGCTGTTCGACGAGAGCTTTGCGTTCCAGGACAGCCGTGCCCGCTGGCTCTATACCGGCGTGACACGAGCGGCGAAGCGGCTCTCCATCGTGGTTTGATACCCTCTCTTCCGCTGGTTTCGGGCCGCGATACCGCTGGAAAAACGCCCTTTTTTCACGGACTCGTGTGCATTTGGCCGTAACGCTTCAGGTTTTGCCCCGTATCTTGGCTAGATCAGGCAGAAAGCCGTTTTGCGAACGCGACTGCCGTCCTAAATTCACCCCGTCCGCCAGGCCTCGTTCCGCCAAAATCAGGAGCAAGCTCCCATGACCCGCCGTTCCCTCAGCCGCTTTTCCATGTACGCCGCCACTATCGGCTTGCTGGCGATTTCCGCCATCAAGATTGCGCCTTCGCTGGCCGCGGAAGATGCCGTGATCATTCCGCCGCCGGTGGTCGACGTTCAGAACGCCAGCAGCATCCAGACCGCGGTGCTGGCCGGCGGCTGTTTCTGGGGCGTGCAGGGTGTGTTCCAACACACCGCCGGCGTCGTCAACGCCGTGTCCGGCTATTCCGGCGGCAGCAAGATGAGCGCGGATTACAGCATGGTCTCCACCGGCACGACCGGGCATGCCGAATCCGTCGAGGTCAAGTTCGATCCAAAGAAGATCAGTTACGGCAAGATTTTGCAGATCTTCTTTTCAGTCGCGCACGATCCGACGCAATTGAACCGTCAGGGACCGGACAGCGGCACGCAATATCGCTCGGCGATCTTCACCACTTCAGACGAGCAGAAGAAAGTCGCGGACGCCTATATCGCGCAGCTCAACGCTGCCAAGGTCTACAACAAGCCGATCGTGACCAAGGTCGGACCGCTGGAAGGGTTTTTCGCGGCCGAAGCCTATCATCAGGACTACCTGACGCTTCACCCCAATCAACCCTATATTGCCTACAACGACATTCCAAAGGTCGAAAACCTGAAGAAGATTTTCGCCGAGAACTATATCGAAAAGCCGACTTTGGTGAGCAGCATCAAGGTCACTAACTAGGAGTCTTGATTTCATGTCTGACGCCAAGACGATGCCGAAAGTGGAAAAGAGCGAGGCCGAGTGGCGCAAGGAACTTACGCCGATGCAGTATGCCGTGCTGCGCGAGAAGGCGACCGAAAGGCCTTTCTCCGGCGAGTACGAACATGAGCAGCGCGCCGGCACCTATACCTGTGCCGGCTGCGGGCAGACGCTGTTTGAGTCCGATGCCAAGTTCGATTCCGGCTGCGGCTGGCCGAGCTTCACCCAGCCGGCGGCCGAAAGCCATGTCGACGAGGAGCGCGACGTGACCCACGGCATGATCCGCACTGAAGTGCTGTGCTCGCGTTGCAACGGCCATCTCGGCCATGTGTTCGAGGACGGCCCGGGCCCGACCGGATTGCGTTACTGCATCAATTCGGCGGCGCTGAAGCTCGATCCGAAATAGCCCCTTCCCCGCGGAGCCCGAAAATCGGGTTCCGCGGCTGGAACCGGCGGGCAGGATGTGTTGTTCTTCTGTCGGCTTGGCGGAATTTGTCCGCCAGCCGGCTTTCAGAGGGGGCGCGCCATGTCGGTTGGAACGATCCTCATCATTCTGGTGATCCTTTATCTGCTTGGCGGCTGGAGCGGCCGGATTGGCGGCTATGGCTATGGGCTCGGCCATTCCGGAATGGGGCTCGGCGGTGTGGTTTTGGTAGTGCTCCTGGTTCTGCTGCTCCTTGGCAAGCTCTAAAATCACCTAAATAACTGTAAATAAACGAATTTTTGTCGAAACGCCTGCCGGGAAGAAGATTCATCATCCCGCTCGGCAGGAGTCGCAATTCCCGTGGAGACGCCTATATTAAGGGCTGTCCGAAATGAGATGACGTGTACCGGCGCCGCCCGACTTTGCGCCCGTGCGACCTGTTCGCGATGTGGTTCGCGTTCTCACTAAAAAGAACAGAGGTCCCCGACCATGGCTTCCTTCAGCTTCAACACTGCTGCCGAATTGTTTCCCGCCGCCATCCGCAAGAAGAAGCGGGCGGGCTTCGCCTATCGGCGATTTGGCACCGCGGCCGAAGCAGTTCGTTTCGCGATCGAGGAATTGCCGGCGGATTCGTTGAACGGCGCCTATCTGCAAGTTGACGAGGCCCGCTTCGATCAGGTCGGCATTCGCTCGCTTTATGAGAGCCAGGACTTTCCGTTGCCGCGCCGTCCCCGCGCGCCTGAGCCGGTGGCTGCCGACGCCAAGACGGACGAAAAGGCGGCCTGACCCGTCCAGAATACCAAGGTGACATCAGCGGCCGCGGACTAACGCGGCTGCTTGTCCAGCCAGCGCCGTAATATCCGCACGTTGCGCATATTGGCGCGAAACAGCACGTCAAACGCATCGCCCGCCAGCGGCACCAATCCCACGACGCCGTCGACCGCGACGTTGCCGAGCATTCGCGCGGTGACATGCCACGGCGCTCCCAGAGCGCGCGCTTCCCGCACCAGCCAGAGCGAGAAGGCGGTCGCAAGCAGGTCGCCGACGAGCGGAAGCAATCTGATGATGCCGTCGACCCCGTAGCGGATTTTTGTGCCCGGCAGAATGAAAGCGACGTCGAGCAGCTTGGCCAGCATCTCAAGCCGCGCCAGGCGCTGCTCGCGGGTGAGATTGCCGAACGGATTGGCACTGGAATGGCCGAAGTCGAACTGGAACTGCCGGAAGCTATCGCGTAGCGAGCCTGGCGATATCTCGCGGCCGTCCTGATCGATCACAGGCCCTTGCACAGGACCTTTTTTCGGCCGGCTGGCGCGGAACGCACCGCGCGAGGCGCTGAAACGCGCATCACTGGGGGAAATGATTTCTTCGTTCGTCATGCCCATCAGATGGGTGCGCACGGGATCGGCGCAAGGTCTGCCATCTGAACGAGAACCATCGGTGTCAGAACGGTCCTGTCACGACAGCAGTGCGGCCTCTACGTTGGCCTTGGCCGGCCGGTCGATGAGGTAATGGGCCAGGCCCGACGATACCGCACCGGGAACAAAGCCGACCAGACCGTACAAGACGAATTGCAGGACGCCACTGTCCGGCCCGCGCGATCCGTAAAGCAATTCGGTCGCCGCAAAGCTGATGACGCCGACGATCAACAGGCGCAGGTGCGGTCCAATCCGCTTGACGTGAAAGACGATATCGTCCACGGCACCCAACATCAGCGCTGGCAACAAGCCAAACAGGTAGGAATACTGCAACGTCCTGGCAAACACCGTGAACAGCTTGCCGGCTTCCGACAGACTCGGCGGATGGCTCCAGTAGCCGGACATTACCGTTGTCGCCAGAAGAAGCAGGAAGCCGCCAAGCAACGGCACCAGTGCGGCAAAGATCACGTAACGCTTCATCCGCGCCCCCGACTACTCGCCCCAGGCGGCAAAGGCGTCATTGAAGGCGCGCTCGCCCGGAGCGCCCTTCTCGATGGCGATGATGGCGCGGCGCTGGTTGACATAGACCAGCGGTACGTCGAACCAGGAGCGTTCTTTCAACAATTGCATGTTGCGTGAGCGGTCGGCGTCGACATTCGACAGCCCGACCAGGAAGAAGCCGTCGGTGACCTTGACGGCAAGGCCCGCGAGCGGTGTTCCGCGCGCCTGCTCGTTGGACTTCATCAGGATGCCCGGCACGTTGCTGACGCCGCCGCCCGAGAAATCCGGCGGCAGCATGAAGGTCAATTCCGCCGTGTGGCTCGCCGGCAACGATGAATCGGTGTTGCGGCGGAACGACATCGTCATCTTGAATTTGCGATCGGGAATCTCGATGTCAGCCCGCACCGCGATGTCGGCCTTCTGGCTGCCCGTGGCTTTGATCGGTTCGGTCCGCCAGATCACCGAGCCGACATATTGCTTGCCCTTGGGATCGGAAGGATCTTCGTCATACAGCACGACCTTCTGCGCCACCGGTGCCTGTTGATCGCTCGACGACGGTTGTCCCACGCGATCGGCAATCTTCGGCTTGGTGCCGGGGGCATTGGGATCCTTGGGGGCCTCGACGACGGTTGGCGAGGACTTGAACAAACCGCTCACCGTGCCGACGACCGACTTGCCCCACAGGATTGCTGCGCCGACGAGGATCAGGACGATACCGACCGCAATCGCGCTCTTGAACGGAAATATTGTCCCCCGCTTCGGCTCGCGGCCGCGGTCGGGCGCGATCCGCGGGCGCGATGCGGACGGCTGCGGTGGGACGTAGCGCTCCGCCTCTGCGGCAGATTCGTCGTACGAATAGGGCGCCTCGGAATCGAAGTCGCGATCGTCCATGGCCGGCTCGAGCCGGTCGAACTCGGGCGACGGCGACGGCACGTTGGCATAGGTTTTCCGTGCCGCGCGGCTCGCCTGCGCCGCGGCGCGGCCAAGATCATCGGCATCGGCGGTGATATCGCGAAACCCACGCACGCCCGGCGGTTCGGGGGGCGCGGCGGCGTCCCCTCCGCGGCGTGACGCAGCCTGCCGCTCGCGCGTTGGCGGCAACTGCGGATCCTGCATTGAAACCTGCGGCTGGCGCGGCGGCTCCGGACGAGCGTTGCGCGCCTGCAACTGATCCGGCCGGTCTTCCTGCCGCGGCTCCTGTCGTGTTTCTTGGCCGAGCGGCGGCCGATCGTTGCGCGGCAATGGCGGCGGCGCGGGTTGCCGCGGACGTAGTTGCGGCGGCGGTGCGGCGGTCGGCGCGGCGTCTGACGGCCGCGCTCCGGGACGGGAGTTGGCACGCAACGCCGAACTGGCCCTTGAAGGGGCGCGCGTAGAATCCGGCGCCCCACGCGAGGCCTCGCGCGCCCGCTGGGCGGCTTCCGATTCGACCTTGCGGACGGCCTCTTCCAGCGACAGCCGCTCGCGGGTGATTTCGGACTCGCTGAGCGGCGGCTCGACGCTGCGGAGCTGCGCGATCAATGCCGCTCGCGCCCGCTCATAGAGCGCGCGGCGGCTTTCGCCGGGGGCACTGGGGTCCAGTCCGGCGATGGCGCGGGCTATCAGCGGGTAGTAGTCAGCCATCTCAACTCAACAATGCAGGCTTCACGGTAACATCTCGTTAATCTCGTTAATCTCGTTAATCTCGTTAATCTCGTTAATCTCGTTAAGCCTCGAACGGATTCTGCACCAGGATAGTATCCTCGCGTTCGGGACTTGTGGAAAGCAACGCAATTGGACAACCCACCAATTCCTCGACACGACGAACATATTTTATCGCCTGCGCCGGCAGGTCCGCCCAGGAGCGGGCATTGGCGGTGGGCTCCTTCCAGCCTTCGATCGTCTCATAGACCGGCTTGACCCGGGCCTGGGCGCCCTCGCCGGCCGGTAAATGGTCGATTTCCTTGCCGTCCAGCAGATAGCCGGTGCAGACTTGGATGGTGTCGAAGCCATCGAGGATATCCAGCTTAGTCAGCGCCAAACCGTTGATGCCACAGGTACGCACGGTCTGACGGACCAGCGCGGCGTCGAACCAGCCGCAACGGCGCTTGCGTCCGGTGTTGACGCCGAATTCCTTGCCACGGCGACCGATCTCCTCGCCGATCTCATCATGCAATTCGGTCGGAAACGGGCCCTGGCCGACCCGGGTCGTATACGCCTTGCAGATTCCGAGCACGTAACCGACGGCGCCCGGGCCCATGCCGGTGCCGGTTGCGGCTTGTGCCGCGACCGTGTTCGACGAAGTGACATAGGGATAGGTGCCGTGATCGACGTCGAGCAACGCGCCTTGCGCGCCCTCGAACAGGATGCGTTTGCCTTCACGCCGCTTGATATCGAGCAGTCGCCATACGGTTTCGGCATAGGGCAAAAGCTGCGGGGCCAGCGCGGTCAATTCCTGCAGGATCTGTTTGCCGTCGATCTCTTCCAGATTGAGCCCGCGGCGCAGCGCATTGTGATGCGCCAGCAACCGATCGATCTTGTGCGGCAACGTGTCGAGGTCGGCGAGGTCCATCAGGCGGATCGCGCGCCGGCCGACCTTGTCCTCATAGGCCGGGCCGATGCCGCGCCGCGTGGTGCCGATCGCGGTGCCAGCGTTGGACGATTCCCGAAGCGCATCGAGTTCGCGGTGTAGCGGCAGGATCAAAGTGACGTTTTCGGCGACCCGAAGATTCTCCGGGCTGATCGCAACGCCCTGCCCCTTCAGCTTCACCACTTCATCGAGGAAGGCCTGCGGGTCGAACACCACGCCGTTACCGACCACCGCCAGTTTCGAGGGCCGCAGGACACCGGACGGCAGCAGCGCGAGCTTATAGGTCTCGCCATTGATGACGAGCGTATGGCCGGCATTGTGACCGCCCTGAAAACGCACGACGATATCGGCCTGCTCCGACAACCAGTCGACAATCTTGCCCTTTCCCTCGTCACCCCATTGGGCGCCGACGACGACGACATTCCCCATCCGCAACTATTCCCTCTGCAACCCTGTTTGTTCAGGCATGATCTGTTCGAAAAACCGGTCTCCGCCCTGTCGGGCATGCCCGGGGCCAGTCACATGCGAGGCACACCATCGGATAAAGGATGCGGGCTACCGACGCAAGCAAGAAGGCACTTTATTTCACCCCAAGAAGGCCCATCAACCCATTGATATCCCCCAAAAATATTCGCCCTGCCGGCGCCAACCCGTGCCCCGATCTCAGGCCCTCGACCGATTGAGGCGGAGGCAAGGCAGATCGCATGGCCTTCCCCGGCCTTTAGCCGCAAGGGCCGCCCCTATCGGGCCTGCTGCTGCATGCTAGGTTCCGCCCCGAACCTCAAGCCTTGGAGACCGGTCGCCTCATGCACAACGGATTCAGATCGACGGTCGTGGGCGGCCTGCTTGCGGGTCTGATCGGCACGACGCTGCACGCGGCTCCCGTTTCCGACCGGCCGATCACCCTCGTGGTGCCCTTCGGCAAAGGCACCACCGCCGAGTTCATCGCCACCGTCGTGGCGGAGGCCATGTCCAAAAACATCGGCCAAAAAGTCATCGTCGAACTCAAGCCCGGCGCGGGCGGCGGCCTCGCAATGGAGCAGGTCGAGAAGGCAGCGCCCGACGGCACCACGCTTGCCATGATCACGCAAGGCACCCACGTCTTCAATCTCAGCCTCTACAAGACGCTGCGTTACGATCCGGAAGCGATCGTCCCGATCACGCCGATCGCCGCGGTCTCCAATGTGATGACCGTTCACCCATCCAATCCGGCAAATACGCCGCTGGAAGTCGCGGCCGCGGCCCAAGCAGCGCCAGGGCAACTTACCTTTGCCTCCGGCGGGATCGGCACGTCTCACCACCTTGGCGGCGTGCTGTTCGCATCGATCGCCGGCGTCGACATCAAGCATGTGCCGCATCTGGTTTCGGTGGACGGCGTCAACAGAATCGTCAACGGCGAAATTACCATGGGCTTCTTCAACCTGCCGACCGTGATCGACCAAATCAAAGCTGGAAAACTCAAGCCTTTGGCCGTGACGTCGCTTGCACGCTCGCCGCATTTGCCCAACGTGCCGACGCTCGATGCCTCAGGACTGAAAGGCTATGACCTCGTGACGTGGTTTGGCTTCGGCGCACCTGCCGGCACGCCACCTGAAATCGTGCAGCGGCTTCGCGACGATTTTGCGCGGACCGCAGCCGACCCGATCGTCAAGGCGAAACTCGACGAAGCAGGCCTTGATCCAATCGACCAAATGCAGCCTGCGGATTTTGCCCGTCTGATTGCATCCGACCGCGCCAAATGGACGCCGATCATTAAGGCCGCCCACGTCAGCGCGGAATGACAGCGCATTGGTACGCATGGTCGCGATGCATCCGTCGCCATTGATGGCTTGCGAAAATACGTGTCTTTGAAGCGGCCGGCCTACGAATTTCCGGACCCGATATCGACGGGTCCGGGCGCGGCGCACGATACGGTCAGAGACCAACCGCGACATGTCCGCTTCCGATCAAATCTCCGACGCCGCGCCTCGCGGCTGGCTTGCCAACCAGCCCTATGTGCTGCTTTCGATCGCCGCTTTTTGCTGGGCCGGCAATGCCATCGTCGGCCGCCTTGCCGCCGGCCACATTCCGCCGGTGACGCTCGCTTTCCTGCGCTGGTCGATCGGATTTCTGATCATCCTTCCTTTTGCCTGGAAGCATCTCAAGCATGACTGGCCGGCGATCCGCGCGAAGCTCGGCCTGATGATCTTCCTGTCGCTTACCGGCATCGCCGGCTTCAACGCTCTGCAATACTGGGCGCTGGAGCATACCCAGGCGCTGAACACGCTGCTGCTGCAATCCGCGGGACCGCTGTTCGTCGCCGGCTGGTCGCTGATCCTGCTCGGGATTCGACTGACGCTGGCGCAGGCCGCAGGAATCGCCGTGTCACTGATCGGCGTGCTGGTGATCCTGTTGCATGGCGACCTCACCGCCATCACGGCGATCGACTTCAACCGAGGAGACCTCATCTTCACCGCCGCGCTGCTGATCTTCGGGATCTATTCGGTGATGTCGTTCAAGAGGCCCGCCATTCATGACCTTTCATTCCTGGCTTTCACCTTCGCCTGCGGCTCCGCCTGCCTTGTTCCGGCGCTGATCCCGGAATTGGTCTTTCGTCCCGTCATGCAGCTCGACGTCACCAATCTGTTGTCGGTGCTTTACGTCGCGGTCTTTCCCTCCACCATCGCCTATCTCTGCTACAATCGCAGCATCCATCTGATCGGCGCGAATCGCACCGCGCCGTTCTTTCACGTCGTGCCGGTCTTCGGATCGGTGATGGCGATCGTTTTTCTCGGCGAGCGGCCGCAAGCTTTCCATTTCATCGGCTTTGCACTGGTGCTGACGGGCGTCTTCGTGGCGTCACGAAAACCGTCCGCGGCATCGAGATGAACGCAAGCGAGCCGCCATCTTTTGATCCCATCCGCTGGCTCAACCATCAACCCTATCTGCTCTTGAGCCTGACGGCGCTGTTCTGGGCTGGCAATATCGTGCTGGGCCGCTACGTCGCCGGCCATGTGCCACCAATGACGCTGTCGTGTATCCGATGGATCGGGTCCTGCCTGATGCTCTTGCCATTCGCCTGGCCGCATCTGATCAAGGATTGGCCGGTGCTGCGCCGACATCTTCCGCTGATGCTTGCGCTATCTACAACGGGTTTTGCCCTCAATAACGCGCTGTCCTACTGGGGACTGCAATTCACCCAGGCGCTCAACGCGTTGCTCATCCAATCGTCCGGGCCTTTATTTATCGCGCTGTGGGCGCTCGTCCTGTTCGGGGTCAAGCTGACATGGGCGCAGCTTGCCGGCATCGCACTTTCACTGCTCGGCGTTCTCACCATCATTTTGCGCGGCGACCCTTCCGCACTCGCCGCCATCCGCTTCAATCTCGGCGACCTCATGATGACCGGAGCGCTGGTTGCCTTCGGCCTCTATTCCGCGCTGATGCTGCGCCGGCCGGTGACGCATCAGCTATCGCTGATCTGCTTCACCATGGCTATCGGCGCGCTCTTGTTGCTGCCGCCCTCGATCTGGGAATATGCCAACGGCATCAGGCTGCAATTCGACGCAATCACGATGACGACGCTGGCCTATGTCGTGATCTTTCCTTCGACCCTGGCCTATCTGTTTTTCAATCGCGGCATTGCGATGATCGGCCCGAACCGCGCCGCGCCGTTTTTCCATCTGGTGCCGGTGTTCGGCTCGGTGATGGCGATCCTTCTGCTCGGCGAAGAACCGCGGCTGTTTCATCTCGCAGGCTACATCATGGTACTCGCCGGCATCGTGATTGCCTCGCGCAAGACGTCCGCCTTAAAGCGCGATGAAATTTGAGTGAATCATCATCGCGCTTTGATTCTTTGATTGAGCATGATCTTTCGGAAAACCGCTTCACACTTTTCCGGATCATGCTTTAGAACGCCAGCGCCTTCGCCTGCTTGACCTGCGGCAAGGCTTGCACCTTGGCGAGCAACTCTTCAGGCACCGCACCATCGACTTCGACCAGCGCGATCGCGTCACCGCCCTGCTTGGTGCGGCCGAGATGGAAAGTCGCAATATTGATTTTGGCATCGCCGAGCAGACCGGCAAAATGGCCGATAAAGCCGGGCTTGTCCTCGTTGGTGATGTAGATCATCGACTTGCCGAATTCGGCATCGACCCGGATGCCCTTGATGTCGACCAGCCGCGGCTTGCCGTCGGCATAGACCGTGCCGGAGACCGAGCGCTCCTGCCGCTCCGTCGTCACCGTCACCGTGATCAGGCTTTCGTAGTCGCTCTGCGCGGTGCGGACGATTTCATCGACCGCCATGCCGCGCTCCTTGGCGACGACGGGCGCCGAGACGACGTTAATGGTGCCGAGCATCGGGCGCAGCAGGCCGGCAAGCACCGCCGAGGTCAGCGCCTTGATCTTCATTTCGGCGACGTGCCCCTCATAGGTGATCTGCACCTTGGCGATGCCGGTTTCGGTCAACTGGCCGGCGAACGAGCCGAGTTTCTCGGCGAGTTCAATGAACGGCCTGAGCTTCGGCGCTTCTTCCGCGGTGATCGAGGGAAAGTTGACCGCGTTCGAGATCGCGCCGTGCAACAGGTAGTCGGACATCTGCTCGGCGACCTGGAGCGCGACATTCTCCTGCGCTTCGGTGGTGGCAGCACCAAGATGCGGGGTGCAGATCACGTTGGGGTGGCCGAACAGGACGTTCGAAGTCGCCGGCTCCTCGACGAACACGTCGAAAGCGGCCCCCGCCACCTGCTTGGAATTCAGCGCATCCACCAGCGCCTGCTCGTCAACCAGTCCGCCGCGTGCGCAATTGACGATCCGCACGCCTTTCTTCGTTTTCGCAAGCGCCGCCCCATCGATGATGTTGCGGGTTTTTTCGGTGAGCGGCGTATGCAGCGTGATGAAGTCGGCGCGCTTGAGTAATTCGTCGAGTTCGACCTTTTCCACGCCGATGTCCTTGGCACGCTCCGCCGACAGGAACGGATCGAACGCGATCACCTTCATGCGCAAGCCCTGCGCACGATCGGCAACGATTGATCCAATGTTGCCGCAGCCGACCACACCCAACGTCTTGCCGGTGATTTCAACGCCCATGAAGCGGTTCTTTTCCCACTTGCCGGCTTGCGTCGACGCATCGGCCTGGGGAATTTCGCGGGCGAGCGCCAGCATCAAGGTGATCGCATGCTCGGCGGTCGTGATCGAATTGCCGAACGGCGTGTTCATCACGATGATGCCCTTGGCGGTCGCGGCGGGTATCTCGACATTGTCGACGCCGATCCCGGCACGTCCGATCACCTTCAGCTTTGATGCTTTCTCGATGATCTTCGCCGTGGCCTTGGTGGCGGAACGGATCGCCAGACCGTCATAGTCGCCGATAACAGCGGCGAGTTTTTCTTTGTCCTTGCCGAGGTTGGGCTGGAAGTCGACCTCGATGCCGCGGTCCTTGAAGATCTGCACCGCGGCCGGTGACAGCGCGTCGGAAATGAGCACTTTGGGTTTTGTCATCGAGGTTTCCTGAAGCAAAATTCGCGATAGGCCGCTTGAACTGTCTCTCTTCTAAAGAATGTCAGTGAGGCGATGTGTTCTCCCTCTCCCCGTTCTTACGGGGAGAGGGTTGGGGTGAGGGGCATTTACAAATTGGGCGAGAAGCGGAAGAGGCCCCTCACCCGGCGCTAACGCGCCGACCTCTCCCCGTAAGAACGGGGCGAGGTGAAACATCAAGCCGCCTTCGGAAGCTGCGCCTTGATTTCGGCAAAGGCCCAGTCGATCCACTGGGTCAACAGCGCAACGTCGCTCGCCTCGATCGTGGCGCCGCACCAGATGCGCAGGCCCGCCGGCGCATCGCGGTGGCCCGCGAAGTCGTAACCGGCGCCTTCCTTCTCGACGAGACCGACCATCTTCTTGATGAAGTCGATCTGCGCGTCCGAGGTCAGCGAGGCGATCGCGGGATCGGTCACCTTCATGCACACCGAGGTGTTGGAGCGGATCGCCGGCGCCGCGGCGAGAAAATCGATCCAGGGCGTTTTCGCCTGCCAATCGGCGAGCATCTTGAGATTTTTGTCCGCGCGCGCCATCAGCGCCTTGAGGCCGCCGACCGACTTGGCCCAGTTCAATGCGTCGAGATAATCCTCGACGCAAAGCATCGACGGGGTGTTGATGGTCTCGCCGACAAAGATGCCTTCGTTGAGCTTGCCGCCCTTGGTCATGCGGAAGATCTTCGGCAACGGCCAGGCCGGCTTGTAGGTCTCGAGCCGCTCGACCGCGCGCGGCGAAAGCACCAGCATGCCGTGCCCGGCTTCGCCGCCCAGCGCCTTCTGCCAGGAGAAGGTCACGACATCGAGCTTGGGCCAGTCGAGAGGCTGCGCAAACGCAGCCGACGTCGCGTCGCAGATCGCAAGGCCTTCGCGCTTGGCGCTGATCCAGTCGGCATTGGGAACCCGCACGCCCGATGTAGTGCCATTCCAGGTGAAGACGATATCGGACGCCGGATCGACCTTGGACAGATCTGGAATCTCGCCGTAAGTCGCGGCGAGCTTGGTCACGTCTTTCAGCTTCAGTTGATTGAGGATGTCGCCGGTCCAGGTTTCGCCGAACGATTCCCAGGAGACCGCGGTGACGGGCCGCGCGCCGAGCAGCGACCACAGCGCCATTTCGACAGCGCCGGTATCGGAGGCTGGGACGATACCGATCCGGTAATCGGCGGGCACTTCAAGCACTTCGCGCGTCAGGTCAATGGCGCGTTTCAGCTTTTCCTTGCCGATTTTCGCGCGATGCGAACGGCCAAGGGCTGCGTCTTTGAGATTTTGCGGGGTCCAGCCGGGTCGCTTGGCGCAAGGGCCGGAAGAAAAATGCGGCACGTGGGGCCGCGAAGCGGGCTTCGCTGCAGTCATGATCTACCCTTCCAGATAGCGAGCCTCCCGTTGGGGGGAGGTGTCCCGCCGTCGTGAATAGGGGAATCACCTTAAATCGTCAAGGAACTTCAACCAGTACCCAGTTTCCGAAGTTCGTGCGCCACCTCAATCGGATTCGCCGCTTGTGGCGCGGGAACTTCAACCGGCGGCGCTGGCTCCGCCGCCGACGGTCCGGCATCGGATTCCAACTGTGGCTGTGCATTCAGCAGTTCGGCTGCCTCGGTGACGAGTTGCACCGCGCGACGGCGGCTTCCGACTTTCATGACATTCTTGTCATCGGCGCGCACGACATAGTCATCGCCGATCCGGACGATCGAATAGCTCTTCATGTGGCATCCCCGAAGTTATCAGCGCCCGACAGACGCCAAGGTGTCACGGATCGTTCCGCGGAAGAATTTCCGATGGTCTGATTAGTTTACCGCGCGTTAAGGAGAACGACGGCGGCATTCATTTCCGCAATGTTCGCAACGGCCGCTTCATCGAGCGGTCAAAACTGCGGCAAAACCAAAGCGCGATTCCGGCGCGCTTATTGACGCAAGGCCGGCAGGCCCAGGGATTTTTCGGCCTCGCCGATCCAGCGCCGCACTGAGGCATAATCGTCGAGGCGAAAGCCGCCCTCATGCGCAACGCGCGTATAGGCCAGCAAGGCTATATCCGCGAGCGTCAGCCGATCGCCGACAAAAAAACGGCTCGCGGCAAGTTCGTGATCCATTCGTGCCAGCGCCGCATAGCCGCGCTTGACCTTGTCGGAATCGAGATCCGACGTCGGCCGGCCGAGATAGACGATCTGGAAACGGCAGTTGGCAATGTAAGGCTCGTGGCTGAACTGTTCCCAGAACAGCCATTCATCCATCTTGGCCGCAGCAAAAGCAGCGGATGGAATGAGATCACTGTCTCGGGCGAGATAACGGATGATGGCGTTGGATTGGGCGAGCGCGCGGCCATCCTCGAAATCGACGACAGGCACCTGCCCTGCGCTGTTGAGTTTGAGGAATTGCGGAGTTCGACTCTCTTGCTTGAGGATGTCGACCGCAATCCAGGTGTAGGGCAGACCCAAGCGGTCGCAGACCCATTTCACCTTCAGGCAATTGCCCGAACCAGTGTCGCCGTAAATCTTCATGACCCGCTGCCCTTGCCAAGAGAGCAACAGAGCAGCAGGCGAAGTTCATGATGTCAATAATAACGGATCAGTTCGAGCCGGTGATCAGAATTTATAGCCAAGCCCAAGCCGCATGGTGTTGATGTTGGCGTCGACCTGCTGAGTGAAGCGGACATATTCCCACTCGGCACGCACGAACAGGCCGGCCATCAAATTAATATCGATGCCGAGGCCGGCAGTGTAGCCGTACACCAGGTGGTTTTCCCCCGAATGGGCACCGATCAACGTGGATGAAGCAACGAACGGACCGCCAGCAATGGGACTTACGAAGTCATCGATCCTCGCCGACGTGGAGACGTCGGCATAGCCGAGCGCGAACCCGCCGAACGCGTAAGGCAGGAAACAATTATAGGCATAGGCGGCGCGAGCACGAAACGTTGCATAATCGCTGACTGCGAACGTCGATGTCGACGTCACCGTCGTGTGGTGAAACAGGCCGTCGGATAGAGCCCCAGCACTGGCGAATTGCTGCGCGGCGCTGACGCTGCCACCAAGACTCCCGTGCATGTAGGACATTTCGGCACCGAGAACGACATCCGTCCATTGCCAGTTATATCCGGTGAAGGCTCCATAGGCCACGGCACCCTTCGATGACGTGCCGAGAGGCGTCGGCGCCGAAATGCCCTGGATTTGACCAACCGTGCTACCGGAAACCAAGTTGGCGAAAACAGTATGGTCCATGGTGGAACCGGAGAATGTCTGCGTCGAAGAAGCCCAAGCGCCCTGCCCGCCGACGTAGTAGCCCTGCCAGTTGACCGTCGAGGAGGCGCCGCTCAGCGAACCACGAAGAAAATCCGGCATATCGGCGGCGCGTGCATTCGCCGCCATTGCCAACATCGCGACCGCCAACAGGACTCTACGCATCGACCACTCCCATCCACACTTTCAAACCTGGTGTGATCATCGCCTGTTAACCTTAATCAATCGTTCTCAGACGCGCTTCATGGCATGATCTTGTCCGAAAATCGGCGGCCACCCGTATCGTGTGCGGGGCAGGCTTTTCGGAATCACGCCGCGCGCAAAACAAAACGGCGCGGGAAACATCCCGCGCCGTTAAGAGAAGTTAACTCAGGATCGCTTCATCAGCCCTTGGTGACAAGCGGCGGCACATAGGCCGGCGGGCTTTCGAGATTCCAGCGCACGCCGAGTTTCACGTCCTGCGAGGTGATGTTGTGGAACTGGAAGACGTGGCCGCCTGCCGAGTGATCGAAGGTGCTGTCCACTCCGGTCGTGCCGTTGCCGAGGTCGACATAGCTGTAGCCGAGTTCGATCGTCATGTTCGGATTGACCTTGTAGGCCACACCCGCATGCAAGGCCCAAGCGAAATTCCACTGCGAACCGTTTGCGGCCGAGACCAGGCTCGGGCCGACACCGGAGCCCGCCGGGAACAGCGTGGCAACGCCGGAGTCGGTGAAGTTCGCAATGGTCACCCGCGCGGCACCGATGCCGGCGCCGACGTAAGGCGTGATGCACCACCACGTGCCGAGATCGGCATAGGCGTTGGCGAGGAACAGCCACTCGGACTTCTGGGCATTGTAAACGTCCGAGCCGAAGCCGGCCGCGCCGCCGTTCGGGAAACTGGTCAGGTCGAGGCCGTGGAAGTTGGTGTTGCCGCGGTACTCGCCGGTCACGTCAACGCGGAACCAGTTATTGAACTGATAGCCGGCGCCGAGCTGGTAGATGCCACCGGTGTCGAAGCCAGTGCTTTCCTGAAACGATGTCAGGTTGGCATAGAGCGCAGGGTTGGTGTTGCGAATGCTGTCGACGCGCTGGTTGCTAAATCCGATGTCGCCGCGCAGATACCAACCGCCGAAGTCGGCCGGCGGCGGAGCATAACCCATCGGCGGCGGCGCGATCGCCATGTCCGCGGCGGAAGCCATCGACGACAACAAGGATGCCGCTCCGGCGGCAACTAAAAACTTCACGCTACGCATCGGTCTCGTCCCTTTGGCCGGTGAGGCAAACGGCCCCACATCTAAAACTCACGTGCAGGACGATGGCACCAAATGCTTAAGCGCCACTTAACCCTAATTTTTAAGGTTGATATTTCGCGAACGGAAATTGTCGCGGAAGGTTTCGCTCGCCAAAAAAACCCGAGCGTTGTCACAAGTGCTAATGATGTGTGAATGAGAGCGAGCGATGAATAGTGAGTAGCGAATAGAAGATCGCTTGCTATTCGCTGCTATCTCACCGCTTGTTGCGGCATCTTCGGCAGGAACACCGCGAGCAATCCGATCGCCGGCAGGAACGAACAGATCTGATACACGAAGGCGATGCTTGTGTGGTCGGCGAGCTTGCCGAGAACCGCAGCACCCAGGCCTCCGATGCCGAACGCAACGCCGAAGAACACGCCGGAGATCATGCCGAACCGGTGCGGCACCAATTCCTGCGCGAACACGATGATCGACGACGTCGTCGAGGAAATGATGAGGCCGATGAAAACGGTCAGCACCGCGCTCATTCCAAGCCCGACGTAAGGCAATGCCAGCGTGAACGGCAGCGCGCCGACAATCGAGAACCAGATGACGATCTTGCGGCCGAAGCGATCCCCTAACGGACCGCCGAAGAACGCACCGGCCGCGTTCGCCGCAAGAAAGATAAACAGATAGAGCTGAGCCGTCTGGGTCGAGACGCCGAAGCGGTCGATCAGATAGAAGATATAGTAGCTCGACAGGCTTGAGACGTAGAGCTGCTTCGAGAACAACAGCATCACCAGCACCCCAAGCGCGATCAGGACCCGGCGTTGGGACGGCGCGTCCGGATGTGTAACCACCGCAGCCATTTTTTTGGCTTTGATCTGCGGCTGATACCATTGGCCGATCCGCCACAGCACAACGATCGCAAGAAATGCGATCGAAGAGAACCAGGCAATTGAAGGCTGGCCGAACGGAACGACGATCAACGCCGCGAGTACCGGCCCCATCGAGGTGCCGAAACTGCCGCCGAGCTGGAACACAGATTGCGCAAAGCCGTAGCGGCCACCCGAGGCCAGCCGCGCGATGCGCGCCGACTCCGGATGAAACACCGCAGACCCCAGGCCGATCAGCGCAGCGGCAATCAGGATGACCGTATATTGATGGGCGATGCTGAGCAGCAGCAGACCGAAGAAGGTCGATGACATGCCGATCGCCAGCGAGAACGGCTGCGCCTTCTTGTCGGTAAAATGTCCGACCAGCGGCTGCAGCAATGACGCAGTGAACTGGAACGCGAGCGTGATCAATCCGATCTGCGCAAAGTCGAGCGCATAGTTGTCCTTCAGGATCGGATACACCGATGAGATCAGCGACTGCATCGTGTCGTTGAGGAAGTGCGAGAAGCTGATGCCGATGAGCACGACATAGGCCGGCCCGGCCGCGGCTGCCTTCAGCGACGCGGGCTCGACAACGACCGGCTCGGTCAGGGTTTCATCAGAGACGATAACAGGCTTGTTCAAGGAATCATTCCCGGCGGCAATGCGCATTTCCTACGCTGAGGGTGTCCTTGCGACCACCGTCATTAGAAAATGGCTGCGATGCGTGTGCCGCGACGTCTCAGGCCGCGGCCTGGCCGAGCGCTGAAACGATATGGTCGACGACTTCTTCGACCAGCAGGCGATCGTCGCCCTCGCCCATCACGCGGATCACGGGCTCCGTTCCGGACGAACGCACCAAAAGCCGGCCATGGCCGTTGAGTCGTTTCTCGCCGGCAACAATCGCCGATTTGACGTCGGCATTGTCGAGCGGTTTGCCTGAGCGATAGCGCACGTTCTTGAGGATCTGCGGCAGCGGGTCGAAGCGGCGGCAGACTTCAGACACCGGGCGGCGAAGTTTTTGCACGACCGCTAAGACCTGGAGTGCTGCAACGAAGCCGTCGCCGGTGGTGGCATAGTCCGACAGGATGATATGGCCGGAGGGTTCGCCGCCGAGATTGTAGCCGCCAGCGAGCATCCGCTCGAGCACGTAGCGATCGCCGACCGGGGTGCGGATGAGGTCGATACCCTGTTCCTTCAGGAAACGTTCGAGGCCGAGATTCGACATTACGGTGGCGACGATGCCGGGCTTGGCCAGGCGGCCGTCGTCCTTCCAACTTTGCGCGATCACGGCCAGCAACTGATCTCCGTCGACCAGATGTCCGCGCTCGTCGACCAGGATCACGCGATCGGCGTCGCCGTCGAGTGCGATGCCGATGTCGGCGCGCAGCTCACGCACCTTGCGGCTCAAGGCCTCCGGCGCTGTCGAGCCGCACTCCTTGTTGATGTTGAAACCGTCGGGATCAACGCCAATGGAAATGACATCGGCGCCGAGCTCCCACAGTGCTTCCGGCACCACCTTGTAGGCGGCGCCGTTGGCGCAATCGACCACGACGCGCAGGCCCTCGAGTGAGAGTTCGCGCGGCAGCGTGCGCTTGGCGAATTCGATGTAACGGTCATGGACGCCGTCGATGCGGCGGGCGCGCCCGAGGCTTGCGCTTTGCGCCAGCCGCCGGTCGAGCGATTCATCGAGCAGCTGTTCGATCTGCTTTTCGACATCGTCGGACAGCTTGAAGCCTTGCGGGCCGAACAGCTTGATGCCGTTGTCTTCGAACAAATTGTGGGAGGCCGAGATCATCACGCCGAGATCGGCGCGCATCGACTTGGTCAGCATCGCGACCGCCGGTGTCGGCATCGGGCCGAGCAGCAACACGTCCATGCCGACTGAAGTGAAACCGGCCACCATGGCCGTTTCGATCATGTAGCCGGAAAGGCGGGTATCCTTGCCGATGACGACGCGATGGCGGTGGTCGCCGCGCTGAAACACCAGCCCGGCAGCCTGTCCGACTTTCAGCGCCAGCTCCGGCGTGATCAGGCCGTTGGCGAGGCCCCGAATCCCGTCCGTTCCGAAATATTTGCGGCTCATAGTACCCCCAGCCCGCACCTCCAAGGCCATTGCCGAGATGCCAGGCGTCAGCCCCATGCTAACGTTGCGGCGGTTATAATGCCTTCGCCGCTAAAATGACTTCAAAAAATATGATGAATCATTTCCGATCTGTTCCCGGGAATGGAACTTAAACCATTGATAATACAAGAAATACCTTTTCCATCCGCAGCCGGCGGAGGCGCTTTAGCCCTTGCGCCCGCGATGCCCATCCTCTTTTGACGGGGCCGGCTGGGTGACGCTGACGGGATCGGAGCCCGGAAAGGTCTCCTCCAACCCCTCCTCCAGTGCAGCCTCGAGCCCTTCGTCGCGCTGCTTTTCGGCAGGCTTTTTGACCTGGGAGGGCGGCGTGTGCGGTCGGGTCATGGGAATGTCCTGTCGGTCGTGAAGCGATGTTGCGCTGGCGCGTACCATGGTAGATGACAGCCCAAGAGCCAAATACAATAGAAGCTGGGGCCGGAAAAACGTTCATGAAACACATTACCTGCATCGAGGATCTGCGGCAGCGCCATATGCGGAAGGTGCCGAAGGCATTTTTCGATTACTGCGACCGTGGCTCCTATGCCGAGGAAACGCTGCGCGCCAACCGGGAAGATTTGCAGGCGATCAAATTGCGCCAGCGTATCCTTGTCGATGTGTCGAAGCGCGATACCTCGACGACCATCCTGGGCGAGCCGGCCGCACTGCCGCTGATCCTGGCGCCGGTCGGCCTGACCGGCATGCAGCATAGCGACGGCGAAATTCATGCCTGCCGCGCCGCGCAGACCGCCGGCATTCCCTACACGCTGAGCACGATGTCGATCTGCTCGATCGAGGACGTCGCCGCCAATGTCGACAAGCCGTTCTGGTTTCAGCTCTACGTCATGAAGGACCGCGGCTTCATCAAGGCACTGATCGAGCGCGCCATCGCCGCCAAGTGCAGTGCGCTGGTGCTCACCGTCGATCTTCAAGTGATCGGACAACGTCACGCCGACATCAAGAACGGCATGACGGTGCCGCCGGAATGGTCGCTGTCGAAAGTGTTCGATTTCGCGACCAAGCCCGCCTGGGTCGCCGGCGTGTTACGCGGCAAGCGCCGCACCTTCGGCAATCTCGCCGGCCATCTCAAGGGCGCCGACGATGTCGTTGCACTGGGCCAATGGATCGCGACGCAGTTCGACACCACGCTGAACTGGAAGGATGTCGAGTGGATCCGCTCGATCTGGCCCGGCAAGCTGGTGCTGAAAGGCATTCTCGACGCCGAGGACGCCAATGAAGCCGTCAAGACCGGCGCGCAGGCGCTTGTGGTGTCCAATCATGGCGGCCGTCAGCTCGACGGCGCGCCGTCGTCGATCGCGGCACTGCCCGAAATCGTCGATGCGGTCGGCGGCAAAATGGAAGTGATGTTCGACGGTGGTATTCGCTCGGGGCAGGACGTGGTCCGGGCACTCGCGCATGGCGCCAAGTCCTGCATGATCGGCCGCGCCTATGTTCACGGCCTCGGCGCCTATGGCGAAGCCGGCGTGACCAAGGCGATCGACATCATCCGCAACGAGCTTCTGACCACCATGGGACTGTGCGGCGTCAACACGATCTCCGAAATCGACGACCACGTGCTGGCAGTTTAGCCCGTCATTCCGGGGCAGCCGGCAGGGCTGAACCCGGAATCCATTTCTCCCAGCGTCTCGGCGGCGCGATGGATCCCGGGTTCGTACTTCGTACGCCCCGGGATGACGCTTTGCGTCACATCGGAGGCGCGATGCCGTCGCGGCCGACGCCGATGCGGTTGGTCTCAAGCGAACCGTCGTCCTTCTTCATCGCACCGAAGATGATGATCTTGGCGCCCGGCTTGATCTCGGGCTTTGCGCCGGTGACGAAAGCGACAATCGCCGTGTCCGGTGTCACCACGACCTTCTTCTCGCCGTCCTTGTACTTGACGTCGATGACCTGACCATCGACGCCGGCAACGGTCTGGGCGACAGTGGCGTTGGTCATCGTCGAGTTCGGACGCAGATCCCACGCCCTGAATCCTTCAGCCGCGCCGCGCATGGCTTCCGGGAAGATGTGGATCGCCAGCGCTTTCTGGCTACCGTCGGGTTGCGGCATGCCGGAGACACCGATGTAGCTGCTTTCCTTGATGTCCGAGAGCGACGCCTTGGCGATGCCGATGACGGTGATATCGTCGGTCATATTCACCTTCACGTCGGCACCCTCGCGGGTCTTGATGCTCATAGTCTTGCCATCGACGCTTTCGATGGTGCCGCGGATGCGGGTGGGCGTCGGCGATTGCTGCGCCCAGGCGCTGGAGGCGAGCACGGACACGACGGCCAGCGATGTGACGAGCGAACGCGACAGCCAAGAAGTCATTTTCGGCATGGTTTATCCCTCAGAGGTTTACGTCGGACTGCGAAATCTTAAGGCGATACCCCGCGGAAGCGGGGTTATTCCGTGGGGACAATGATCCCCACCTTGAGTTACGCACGCGCGCCCGAGATTGTTACATCGGCGGGGTCAGTCCATCGCGGCCGACGCTGATGCGGTTGGTTTCATACGATCCGTCCGGCAGTTGCTTGATGAAGGCAATGATCTTGGCGCCGGCCTTGAGGTCGGCTTTCTCGCCGGGAACATAAGTCACGACCGGGGTGTCGGGGCCGACCGTGACTTTCTTCTCGCCGTCCTTGTATTTGATCATCAAGTTCTGGCCGTCATTGCCGGCAACCTGCTCCGCCACCGTCGCATTGGTCATGGTCGAGTTCGGCCTGAGATCATAGGGCCGTGATCCCTCACCGGTGCCGCGCATGTCCTCGGGAAACACATGAACCTCGACCGCATTCTGCCGGCCGTCCGCGCCCGGCACCGTGGTGGTGCCGATGAACGAGCCGAGCTTGATGTCGGCGAGCGATATCTTGATGATTCCAACGACCTTCACATCGGAGGTCAGGTGCAGCTTGACGTCCTCGCCGCTGCGCGATTTGACCACGAGCAGGTCGCCATCGATACCCTCGATGGTGCCGCGCACCCGCGTCGGGGTCGGCGGCTGTTGGGCAATGGCGCCAAGGACAGATGCAGCCACCATCGCCGCGGCGATCAGCGGACGGGCAAACGTCGAACGGACTATGGACATAGGGGAAGCTCCTCCGTGGGCGGCACCTTACCCGGGCATCCGGACAGTTCCATGATGGTTTTACTCACAACCGCGCGATCAGCAAAAGTGGTCACCGGTTTTGCGTCCGATCGCGTGCCAAAATAAAGGCGCGATCAGCCGTCGATCAGACACCTCGGAGATCGGCCTCGACCAACGCGCGCAACTCGGGCGTCACGTGCGGCCTTTGGCCGAACCATAATTCAAAGCCGCGCACCGCCTGATGCAGGAGCATGCCGAGCCCGTCGGCGGTCTTTAATCCCCGCTCCCGCGCGGCCTTGAGCAGCGGCGTTTCCAGCGGAACATAAACCAGGTCGGCCACGATCGCACCGGACGTAAGCAGACCGACGTCGAGTTCGAGCGGCGGCTGACCGCGCATGCCGAGCGAGGTGCTATTCACCAGGAGGCCGGCACGCGGCAGCACCTCGTTGATCGTATCCCACGCGATCGCCTGCACGGAGTTTCCGAATTGATCGGCCAACGCGCGCGCCCGTTCCATGGTGCGGTTCGCCAGATGCACGCGCTTGATGCCGCGTTCGATCAGGCCGAACACGACCGCGCGCGACGAACCGCCGGCGCCGAGCACGAGCGCGTCGCCGGTCGCATCCCACCCTTTCGCACTCGCATCGAGATTGTCGACAAAACCTTCGATGTCGGTGTTGGTCGCGCGCAGTTCGTCGCCGTCATACCACAGCGTATTGGCGGCGCCGACGGCTTTCGCCCGCGCATCCGGCACACTCAGCGCCAGCGCGCGTTCCTTGTGCGGAAGGGTGACGTTGGCGCCGACAAAGCCGTGGCTCGACAGGTGCAGCACGAATTCCGCAAAGCCTTCCGGCGGTATCGCCTCGATCGCGTAACCACCCTCGATTCCGAGAGTCCGCAGCCAGTAATGATGAATCAGCGGCGAGCGCGAATGCGCCGCCGGCCATCCGATCAGGCATGCCGCGCGAGGTTTGGTTATGGATGCCATCATCGAGCCTGTCGCCGCCTCTCCCTCATCATTATTCACATCGGGCAAGCCGGTTTCCGAGTCAATGCCGGTGCCTATGAGCGCGCCGTGGCCGCCACAATTCCACTCAGGATCAGCGCCAGCGCGGCGGCAAACCAGACCGCGGCAAGATTGATCCAGTGATAGGCCGACGCGCCGCACACCGCGCCCGCGACGAGAGCCGCCCATAACAAAAGATTGGGCAGCCACGCCCAGCGCTCGCCACCGGTCAATGCCGCGGCCACAAGCTGCCCGACCTTCACCAACGCACCGGTGATGTAAGTAAGGCCAAGGCCGGCGCCGCCATCGATCTGGAACACCGCGTTTTCCAGGCCCATCGCCAGCACCATCGCGGCGACCGCGACATTCGACACGCCAAACGCATAACAAAGCGCGGCCAGCGCCAATAACATCGCCTCCACCAGCAGCACCCACGGCTGCCGGTTGGCACCCCGGCCGAGCACGATCAGGCTGCCGCAGGCAGCACCCGTCACGAACAAGAAAATCAGGCCGAACGCTTCGGCTGCGTTCGACCAATGCGCCTGCGCCAGGCTGACGCCCAACCGTGTCGAATTGCCGCTCATGAAGGAGACAAACAACCCGCCGAGATGCAGGAAGCCGATGCCGTCGACATATCCGGCCATCGCACTCAGCGCACAGGCTAGCGCGAGATTGCGGCGTGACTTGAGAATCATGGGGCCCCATCGCCGTGACGGGCCTCAGTTTTCACGAAAGCAGCCGGATTGGGAAGCGCTTGCTCCGTCATCCCCACGCTGGCGCGGGAATGACGGAGCAAAAAATCACGCCGCGACGCGGTTGGCGGCGATGATCTGGTCAGCTGCCCGGCCCGTCACCTCCGCCATGCGGTCGAACTGCCGGGTGAAACTGCCGGCGCCGGCGGTGGCGGAGCGCAATTCCACGATCAGTTCGCCGATCTCGGCCTCCGGCATCATCGCGCGGACGCGATCCCATCCCGGCCAACCCTCGCGGGTGTCGAAGCCGAGAATTTGTCCACGCCGTCCCGACAGGATGGCGTTGATCTTTGCCGTCGCGTCGTTCGGGCAAACGATATCCACGATGTGGATCGGCTCCAGCAACACCGGCTGGCACTGCGGCAGCGCTTCGCTGACCCCGATCCGCGCCGCGGTGCGGAATGCGAGGTCCGACGAATCCACGCTGTGATAGGAGCCGTCGGTCAGCGTTACCTGCACGTCAATCACAGGAAACCCGAGCGGCCCGCGCAACAAGGCGTCAACGACGCCTTCCTCGACAGCCCCGATGTAATTCCGCGGCACCGCGCCGCCGACGACCTTTTCGTGAAATTCAAATCCGCCGCCGCGCTGCATCGGCTTGACTTCAAGCACGACGTCGCCGAACTGACCATGGCCGCCGGACTGCTTCTTGTGCCGGCCGCGTTGGTTGATCGGCTTGCGGATAGTTTCCTGATAGCCGATTGCCGGCGGATGCGATTTGACGTTGATGCCGAAGCGATCGCGCAAGCGTTCCAGCGCAACGCGCAAATGCATCTCGCCCTGTCCCCACAGCACGCTGTCGTGGGTGCGCGGGTTCTGCACCATGGTCAGGGACGGATCTTCCTCGTTCAGCCGCAGCAAGGCCTGGCCGAGCTTGACGTCGTCCTTGCGGTCGGCGGCGGCAACGGCCATCGCCAGCACCGGCGACGACGGTTCGACATGCACCAGCGGCTTCGGCGCGGTCTTGCCGCTCGACAGCGTGTCGCTGGTCTTCACCGTGTCGAGCTTGCCGAGCGCGACCGTTTCGCCGGTTTCCGCCGACGGCCGCTTGTTGTCCTGACCGACATAGAGAGCGGAGATGCCCGACACGCGGCCGGCTTCGCCCGACGAGGCCTGTAACGTGGAGCCATCATCGAGACGTCCGGCCAGTACGCGCGCGAACGACAGCTTGCCACCGTGTTGCAGATGCACCGTCTTGAACACATAGGCGAGCGCATCTTTCGACGAAGCCACGCCGAGCCGCTTGGCCGTCTCGGCGATGCCGGGCGCCTCATGCCGCAGCGCCTTCATCAAACGCAGCACACCATTCTCTCGCACGGCGGAGCCGAGCAACACCGGACAGATCTGTCCCTCGCGCAATTCGCGGGCGAGATCGTCGAACACGGCGTCGCGCGGCGGCTGGATATCTTCCAGCAGTTGCTCCATCAGCGCGTCATCGTGATCGGCGAGCTTCTCCAGCATCGAGAAGCGCGCTTCCTTCTCGCGGTCGAGATCACCGCCTTCGAGCGCGACGACTTCGGACGCCTTGTGCTCGCGGTAGACAAAGGCGCGCTCCAACGCCAGATCGACGAACCCCGCGATCAGATCGCCGTTCCAGATCGGAATCTGGCGCAGCACCAGCGGAATCCGCGACGCCGGCTGCAAGGTGGCGAGCGTCTCGCGGATGCGCTTGTTGGCGCGATCGATCTTGTTGAGAAACAGAAAGCGGGGAATGCCCAACTCTTCCAGCTCGCGCAGGATGATCTGAAGCTGCGGCAATTTTTTCTCGTCAGCCTCGCAAACCACGACCGCGGCATCGACGGCAGGAAGTGTCGAACGCATGTCGTGGGCGAATTCGACCGAACCGGGACAATCGATAAACGTGTAACTGTCGCCCATGAAGTTCGCAGTGACGGCCGTCAGGCCAACGCCCATCTTGTGACGGCGCGCT
>Ga0210397_10000138_pt1 | contig 54463 bp, 53 predicted proteins | sample IncBWH2OmetaG_FD_160126 | JGI IMG/M metagenome (GOLD analysis project Ga0210397, IMG submission 160126) | Forest soil microbial communities from Barre Woods Harvard Forest LTER site, Petersham, Massachusetts, United States - Inc-BW-H-2-O ...
ACCTGCTTCACTTCCGGATCCATCGGGCAGGTGTAGATCGTGCCGGCCGGCATCACCGGCTCGGCCTTCCGCTGCTCCACCTCTTCTGGTTTGAGGAATTTTTCGGGGTCTGCTTCGAAACGCTCGCGGCAGCGCGCGCCGCAAAACAAATACTCCTGGCCCTGATATTCAAACCGATGCTTGGCGGTCGCGCGCTTGACCGTCATGCCGCAAACCGGATCGATCGCGACCTCTGCATCCTGATCGGCTGTGCCCTCGTGCTTGCCGCCGCAGCAGGAGCCGGCCGCCGGCTTTGCATGATCGTGGCCGGCGTGATCATGGTCGTGGTGATGGCAGGCCTGATCACGGCGAGAAGGCGCAGCTTCCGCGCCGTGTGTTGGTTCGTCCTGCGCCATCCTTTGATTCCGTCTCTCTTGAAAAATATACCCTAGGGGGGTATATGACGGCTATGCGCAAAGAGATCAAGACGTCCTGCCTGAAAAGGCTGAAACGAATCGAAGGCCAGATCCGCGGGCTTGCGGGCATGGTCGAGGACGACCGCTATTGCATCGACGTCGTCACGCAAATCGCGGCGGCGAAGGCGGCACTGCGCCGCGTCGAGGAGGAAATCCTGCGCGACCATATCGCCCATTGCGTCGAGCACGCCATCGTGTCCGGCGACAAGGCCGATCAGCGCCGCAAGATCGCTGAGCTGATGGATGTGGTCGGCCGCGCCGAGCGGTGAGCCGCATAATCCGGACCCGAAGGGCCGTAAACGGTATGCTGTATGAACCGCTTGGTTAACGGGCGCTGAAACGCCCCGTTAAACTCTGCACCGGTGGCTGGTCCGTATTTTTAGGACTTTGCCGGTATGAAATGCCCCAATCACCAAGAAGCCGGGGGCAAGCCATGACTACTGAGACCATCCCAAGCAAGCGTTTTGTGAATTCCAAATGGGCCGAGAGGAAACAGGATTTCCTGATCGTTTCCTCGTTCGGGCTATGGGCGGTGCTGCTCGGCTTCTCGCCGGTGCTGGCTGTTCGCTTTCTGGTTGGAAGCTGACGGCACGTGACATTGTTGCCGAACCAAAAACGAGAAGACGCGGGGGTGTTATGGACACTCAAGACAACTCAAGCTCCAATTCGGGCGGCTATTGCATACAGGACATCCTCTGGGCGGTCGGCATCTGGTCGGTGATCCTGACCTTGTCGCCGGTCGTGATGTTCTACGTGCTGATGGTGAATTGACCGACAAACGTCGTATTCACGCAACATCATCCCGCGTGAGCACCCCCCTGGCCCACGCGGGATGATGTTGGCTAACGTCCTCCCAACATCGGACGTAACGGAATCGGCGCCGCACCGTTTCCGTAAACCACCGCTGCCCGATAAACTAGGCCGCCTGCTTGTGCATCGTGCCGCTCGCCGACGCGGTGCCGCGGATCGCTTTCACCGAACGTTCGATCGCCGCCCACAGCCGACCGATTTCGGCAGCCGCACGGCCTTCGGCAAAATATTCGCGGGCGCCTTCGCCCTTGCCGAGCGCCATCAGGAGATCGGCACGGTTGGTGATCTGCCCGCCCCATACCGGCGCGCGGAACTTGATCAACGCTTCGCGCGCGATGGTGACGATGCGGCTTTCGACCTCGTCGCGCCGGGCAGGCGCACCGTTGAGCACGACCGCATAGGGTTTGCGCGCCGAACGGCACATCTGAATCGTTTCCTGCACGGCGTTGACGTCAAAGACGCCCGGCCGCGCCGGAATCACGACCATGGTGGCGTTTTTGATCGCATCATCAACCACGGCCGACAGATTTGGCGGCGTATCGATGAACACCCATTCGTAGCCGTCGCGCTTGGCCGCGGCGACGATCCCGCTGACCGAGTTGACCGCGGTCTTGATCGCCGGTTCGTTGGTACCACGCAATTTGTGCCACAATGTCAGCGATCCCTGCGGGTCGGCATCGACCAACAAGCACGGCTTGGTTATCTTATGGACATGCGCAGCGAGATGGGCAGCCAGGGTACTCTTTCCCGAGCCGCCTTTACGCGACGCAAAAACAATGACGTTCATACTCTTCGCCTCCAGATTGACCCCAGGAAGAGAAAAATGAATCAGCGCGCTGATTCGTGGAAGAAGAATTTGGGGTCAATTGTGGCGATGCCCACGAATAGTCGGCGGGGTTGTTTTTAAGACATACCCCGTTCCGCCGACCCGTGGGTGAACTGGCCGCTGGCCGATCAGTCGTCGTTCGCGTCCGAAGCGACGCGTTTGCGTATCCGGTGAGGCCTTGCCGGCCTGATTTCCGTACGCTCGGCCCTGAAGTAAACCCGGCAGCCCGGGCTAAGTTCGGCCTGCTTTCTGACCATGCAGGCGGTTACCCGCTGCACGTCCGGAATCTCAGAACCGCACAAACTGAAGGCATCGCCCATGCAGGCCTGCTGTTGGTCGGCGGTGTAGGCCCAGCCGGCCGCGGGCCAGACCCACAACGCGGCCGCCAATATGATTCCGCCCCCAATTCGACTCCCAAGTCGTTCTCTTCCAAGCGCAAAAGCACCCATGACATCCCCCAAATCACCCCAGACTCAAATTCTGGGTGAGCGACATGGTGTTGGCAAGCAGATGCGCGGGCTCTTTGCTGTCCGAGGAGTAATTGCCCACATGGAACCGCAAGCGCCGTTGAACACCGCATTCAAGGGACCGCTCTCTTGCGCAGCCCTGCAACCGGCAAAGATTTCGTAAATTGAAACAAATTAAAGCTGCGACACGACGTCCCGGTTAACCCGTGGTTTACCCTGCTGATCGATTTTCGAAAGCGTGAGCTTGCTTCTCAAAACGGCTCCCGCATCCGAGGAAGACGCGCGATGTCCATCTCATCGATTTCCAGCCCCGCGGCCAATTCCGCCCAGACCACCGCCAACAGCCAGACAAACTTCCGCCAAACGCTCAATCAGCTGTTCAGCGACGTGAGTTCCGGAAATCTTTCGGATGCGCAGCAGACCTATTCGACGCTGAGCGACCTGCAAAATAGCGGTCAGGGTCCGTCCGCGACCTCGAACACGCCGCTCGCCCAGACGCTCAATCAGATCGGGCAGTCGCTGCAAAACGGCGATATCTCCGGCGCGCAGCAGGCGTTGTCGTCGCTTCAGCAGACCCAACAAGCCGGCGGCCATCACCATCATGGCCATCATGGCGGCGGCAGTATCAATTCCAACACCGCATCGACGAATACGTCGACGTCATCGACCGGTACGGACAGCCCATCTTCCGGCAGCAGTCTCGACATCACGGCGTGACGGCGGCCCATAATACGGTTTTCCCTCGCCCGCCAGTCGCATAGTGTTAGGCTTTGCGCGATCGCGCCCGTCCTCAAAGGAGGCTGGGAGCGGGAGAGTGCGGGCATGAATCCGACGGACCACATACGGCGGAAATTGGCTGCCATCATCGCCGCCGATGTGGCGGGGTATTCCCGGCTGATAAGCCTGGATGAAACCCGGACGGTTCAAACGCTATCCGCCTATCGTGCGATTTTTGATGCTTTGATAGCTGAGCACGGCGGACGTATTGCCAATACGGCTGGAGATAGCGTTCTCGCAGAGTTCGCAAGCGCCCTTGATGCCGTAGAATGCTGCATATCGATACAACTGAGACTGGGCCGGGAGACCGCCGGACTATCTGAGGATTCGGCACTCCGCTTTCGGATTGGCGTCCATCTTGGTGACGTCGTCATCCAGGGCGACGATCTCCTTGGCGATGGCGTCAACGTGGCAGCCAGACTTGAAGGTATCGCTGAACCCGGCGGGATCTGCATATCCGGCGTTGTATTCGATCAAATCGAAGGAAAGTTAAGCCAGGCGATTCAACCGCTCGGATTGCAAAGCTTAAAAAACATTCGCCGGCCGATCGAAGCCTATGCGATATCCGTGCGAAGCAGGCCAACTACCCCTGAAACAAAAAGCTTGGCCTCATCCAAATTTCAGCAGGAAGTCCGATACTGCAGATCAGCCGATGGCGTTCGCCTTGCTTATTCCGTTGTTGGCAATGGCCCCCCGCTGATCAAGTCAGCGAACTGGATCAACCATCTCGAGTTGGACTGGGAACTTCCAATATACCGCTCTTTCCTGCTCGGATTGGCCAAGCATCATACGCTTGTTCGCTATGATGCTCGGGGGAACGGTCTATCCGACTGGGATCAGAGTGAAGTGTCGCTAGATGCCTGGGTTAATGACTTTGAGGCCGTCATAGACACGGTGGGTTATGAACGTTTTCCTATTTTGGGTTTCTCGCAGGGGTGCGCCGTCTCGATTTCATACGCCGTTCGTCACCCTGAGAGAGTTTCTCGACTCATTCTTTTAGGGGGCTTCGCTCTCGGTCGATACAAGAGACCTTCCACAACACCAGCCGATCTGGATCGTTACAAGGCCATTTCAACTTTGATGAGACTCGGCTGGAACTCCGAGGATCCTACTTTTCGACAGATGATGACTTCTCAACTGCTTCCAGAAGCGACGAAGGAGCAAGCTCAAGCATTCAACGAGATGCAGCGACGATGCTTGTCTGCCGAAAGCGCTGCCAGGTACTACGAAACCGTGAGCAACTTCGATATTCGCGATCTTCTTCCTAAAATATCTGTCCCGACTCTCGTCCTACGTCCGCGGCGATGTCATGGTCCCGATCGAAGAGGGACGCCGAATGGCGGAGGGCATACCGGGAGCAAGGTTCGTCTCGCTACCGGGCAAGAATCATATACCGCTGGAACACGATCCCGGCATGCAGCAATTTTTCGAAGAGGTGGAATTCTTCCTCAAGAGCTAAGGTTTGCGAGGAAAGCGTTCGGGGGTTTCATGAATTTATCGCGCTTGAGTGTCTTCGTTATGCTGGCAGCACTGGCATCGCCCGCCTCCGCAAAGATCGAGGAATTCCCGCCGTCGTTCCGCACTCAAATGGTGAAGTCCGGCGATGCGGAGATCTACGTCCGTGTCGGCGGTAAGGGCCCAGCCGTTGTGATGCTGCATGGCTTTGCCGACACCGGCGACATGTGGGCGCCGCTGGCGAAAGCGATGATGGCCGATCACACGATCATCGTGCCGGATCTGCGCGGCATGGGGCTCTCCTCGCATCCCCCTTCCGGTTACGACAAGACGACGCAAGGCCGGGATATCGCCGCGGTCATGGACGCGCTCAAGATAGAAAAGGCCGACCTCGTTACGCACGATATCGGCAATATGGTCGGCTATGCGCTCGCGGCACAATTTCCGGACCGCATCACAAAGTGGGTCGTTATCGACGCGCCGCTTCCGGGTATCGGGCCGTGGGAAGAAATCCTGAAAAGTCCGCTGCTATGGCATTTCAACTTCCGCGGCCCCGACGTGGACCGGCTGGTCAAGGGACGCGAGCGCATCTATCTTGATCGCTTCTACAATGAATTATCGGCCAACCCGAAGGCTATCGATGAAGCGACGCGGGAGCATTATGCGAAGCTCTACGCCCGTCCCGGCAATATGCACTTTGCATTCGAGCAATTCGCGACGTTCAACACCAAGGACGCACCCGACAACAAGGCGTTTGCGGCCAAGGCCAAACTCACGATGCCCATCCTGGCTCTGGGAGCCGAAAAATCCTTCGGCGAACAGCAGGCCGCCATCATGCGAGAAGTCGGCAGCAATGTTGAAGGCGGCGTCATCACGGGTTCCGGTCACTGGATCATGGAGGAGCAACCCGCTCAGACCGTGAAGTTGGTGAAGGCGTTCCTCGACAAACAGTAGTCGCAAGCGACGCCACCAGACTTTTCAATCGCCGTGACATCGAAACCGGTCTCGCGCTCCCCGCGCGAAGCTACCCTACTGGCGTGAAATCTCCTGCACCGCATTGTTGATTTCTCTCACGTCGTTCAACGATTTGCAGCTCTTGAGAAGAGGACCCACTTCTTTGTCGTCGTGGGCCTTTAGGGCACGCAGCACCACCCCCACCGATTTCAGAGCGGCTTCCTCGATTTCCACTCTCTTTTCGTTTTGCAACGGCTTGGAAATCGTCGATTCAATTTCCATGGTGGCGAGCTGGGCCTGAACGTAATTCTTCTTGGCGTCGGCATTGGACGCCAGCGTTGAAAGCCCCCCATACACCAGCGAGCATTCGGAGAAGCGGCGCACCAGCTTTTCACGCAATTCGGTGCTGCCTGGGCCTCCATCCAGTATGCGATTGATCGCATTGGTGACGTCAATCACGGCCCATTTGTTTTCGCCTTGGGGGAATTGTGCGTAAGCCAAACGTGGCGAAGCCAGCAAACAGCCGGCCAGCAGCAAACCAAAGACCGGTAGTAAGCGTACCGTGAGACGATCGAGCATCACTGGTTCTCCAACGTAGCGCGCGGCCAGAAAGGCGGTTCGGAGCGGTGCGTTAGCACAAGATGGGAGCCCACGCCTACGGCACCCTCAATCATGTACGACACCTTCCGCCCAGAACCTGTCATCCGGCTAACTCGTTGGAAAGTGGTACAGTTGGGTGGGCTCGAACCACCGACCTCCTGTTCCACAGACAGGCGCTCTAACCAACTGAGCTACAACTGCATCCGATCGGCCCCTCAAAGTGGGTCGAGACGGGCCGGAAACTAGAGCATGATCCGGAAAAGTGGAAGCCGGTTTTCCGCGAAAAGCCCGCCCTCGGGCCCATACTCGGGGGATCATGCTCAAACAACAATCTAACGCGCGATTGCCCGTTTCCGCAGATATCGCGCGCTTTAGATGCAAGCGTGCCGCTTGGCAAGGCTGCCCACTCCGCCCGGACCAGCCATTATAAATGGCTGGCCGGTCTCGTCCCGGGCCGTTCCGGCCAATAAAAAACCCGGACCGTCGGGCCCGGGTCTTTTCGAGTTGAGTTGTTGCCGATCAGGCGGCCGGCTTGAACAGCTTGTTGGCGTTGGCCTTGATCGGCTCGACGGTCTCAGAGGCGACCTTCTGCGACAGCTCGGTGAGCTCCTTGCTCCAGCCAGTAAAAGCCTCGAACTGCCTCTTGGCGTGGCTGGTCCACAGCTCAAGCGCCTCGGACGGCGTCTTCACAGCAACGAGTTCCTGCGCGAAGTCGAGCGAAGCGCTGGTGTTGGCCTTGAGGATTTCCATCAGCTTGGCGGAATACTCGCTGGCGCCCTTGCTGGCGCTGGAGAATACGGCTTCCATCGTCGAGTTGTGGCTCTCGGCGACGTCTTTGAAGCGGGCATAGTTGTCGCGAGCCTGCGAAACGCCCTTCTCGGCGAAAGCGCGAACTTGCTCGGGAACCTCGAACGGGATGATCGAGGCTGAGAAGGGATCGGTTGAATTAGCCATGGCATGCATCCTTTGGTAGCGGGAGTAGACAGGGTGTGACCCCTTGCGCGCCCGGCAGGCTTCCGGAAAACGTCGACACGGATCACTGAGACGGAAATGCCCTCTGGGGCGCCTAAGATATCACCACACTATCATGGCAATTTTGTGCAACGCAACGAAATCTCGTGTGCAATGCCATAAAATAATCCTTAGAGTCCGGCCTTCGGAGTTTCCGAAGGCCGTCCGATTCCGTCTTAAGCGACTGTAAAAATTAGTTTTTCGGCTTTGCCGCATCCATGGCCGCACGGCTCATGATCTGGCCCATTTCGCTGGCCTGTTCGGCCACCGAGCGCATCTGGGACTGAACATATTCGCGGTGCAGCCGCATCACCTCCGTCAGATCTTTGGCATGCACCAGCGCCTGCGCATAATCGAGCGAGGCCTGAACATTCTTTTCGGCGTAGGAAAACGCCATTGCGCTGACGTCCTTGGCGCCCGCGCCGACGGTAGCCGTTCGCGCAGAGAGCGAATCGGCGGCCGCTTGCGCGCCGGCGATGAATTTTTCGAAGCCTTTGCGGGCCTGCTCGAAGCTCGCTTCCGCCATCGATCGCATATCCTTCGGAATCTCGAAACGGTCCCGTTCTTCTGCCATGGTTCACCTCCCACTTTGCGTTTCTGTCGCTATTCAACGCCAACGCGGTTGGGCGCGACAAGGTCCATCCCGATGAGGGTTATCCAGCCCTAAGATGCCCATCTTAAACCCAGACCGTGGACCTGCCAGAGCCGGAAGGCGATACTCACGCTCCGTTAATGCTGTCACCTTCGGCAGCCGAAGATCCAGTGCCGGGAAACGATGTCAAACATGGAATCCAAGGCGCACGGCCCCGACGATCCACGGCTGGCGGTGCATGCAACAAGCCCCCTCCCCGCCTGGTTATGGTCGGCCGACGGCACGCGGGTGCTGTGGGCCAATCCGGTCGGTACGCTGGTGTTTGGCGCCGCGAACAACACCGGCCTCGCCAACAAGATCTTCGGCCCGGCCGACCCGCAACGCCGTCAGGTCGCGCAGCTTGCGCACCGGCTGTCGCCGAACGGCGCCATTCGGCTGGAACGCTTGCGTGGCTTCGGCGCGCGGCTCGGCACGCTCATCACTTGCGCCTGCGCACGGCTTGAATTTGCCGACGGCAGCGAAGGCGTCCTGATCGCCCCCGCCGAGCCGGCCGGCCGCTCGATGCCACTGACCGAACGGCTGCAACGGCTGGTCGAAGACATCGATGCGCCGGTCGCGACCTTTGAGGCCGACGGCACGCTTGTTGCCGCAAGCCGCAACGCTGATCTCAATGGTGTCCATCACCTCATGGAGGCCGGCCTCGAGGAAACGCGCCAAATCGCCTTGAAAGAGGGCCGCGCCGAGGCGTCGTTCGGCTCGGGGCGCATCACGCTGCTGCGCCTCGGTAGCCGCGCCGATCTCGGCCTCCTCGCCGTGATCGCGCCCGCCGCGACGATCGACACGATCGATGAATTTGGCGAGCAGGCGACGTCAGGCGAAGCTGCGGCCGAAGTCGGGCAGATGCCGAACAACGCCCCCGAGAACGCCCTGCAAGGTGAGGCTTCCAAGCTGGTTACACCCGAGGCGCCGACGGCCGATCCTGCTCCGATCGAGCCAACGCCGCCGCGCCAGCATCCGCTACGATTCATGTGGCAGATGGACGCCGATGGCCGCTTCTCGCTCGGCTCCGACGCCTTCACCCGTTTGATCGGCGTGCACGCCGCCGCCGGTTTCGGCCGCCCCTGGCAGGAAGTCGCGGAGGTTTTCGGGCTCGATCCGGAAGGGCTTGTCGTCAAGGCGGTCGCCACGCGCGAAGCCTGGAGCGGCATCATTGTGAATTGGCCCGCCGACAATGGCCGCCGTCTGCCGGTCGAGTTGTCGGGATTGCCGATCCACGATGGGCAGCGCAACTTCGTCGGCTACCGGGGCTTTGGCGTCTGCCGCGATCTCGAAGGCCTGACGCGGCTCGATGCCCTTCGCAGTCAGGAATTCTTCAACGATCCGCCATCTGCGGACATGATGTCGCCTGAAATTGGCCGCGCCGTCGCGGGAACTTGGGCGGCGGCTGCGCCCCCGCCCCACGTTCCCGACCCCAGCGCTGATGTGATTGCACCTGCTTCTTTGACTGCATCTGCTTCGTCCGACACAGCCCAATTAACCCATTTGGAAACGCCGGTGGAAACGCCCAACGAATTTCAGGAAGTGCCGCCGCCTGTCTCACCGAACGTCGTTCCGTTCCGCCCCCTCGGGGAGACACGCGCACCGGTGCTGACGCCGGTCGAAAACAGCGCCTTCAACGAGCTCGCCCGGCAGTTGTCGGCGCGGCTGGAGAGCGACGACGAAACCGCCGAACCATCCGATGCTCCTCAGGCTGTTGCCGCGCCGTCCGTGAAAACGGAAGCGATTGAGATCGCCGTCAGGCCGCCGACCTGGCTGGCCGAGCCCGAGCCGCCGGCGCGCGCCGAGAGCAAACGCGACAAGATGCTGTTCGACCTTCTGCCGACCGGCGTGATGATCTACCGGCTCGACCGCCTGCTCTATGCCAACCCAGCGTTCCTCGAACGCATGGGATATCCCAGTCTGCACGCGCTGGAGCAGGCCGGCGGTGTCGATGCGCTTTATGTCGAACCGGGCGTCTCAAACGCCAGCAGCACGTCGGACACCGGCACCCCCGTCAGGATCTCTTCTCCGGAAGCCCCATCGGCCGGCGCCATCGACGCGCGGCTTCATACCATCAGCTGGGACAACGACAGCGCGCTGGCCTTGATGTTTGCCGGCGCATTTGCGGAAAACGCGGCCCCGGCGCCCGTGGTTGAACTGCCAATTCCCGCAGCACCGGAGCCATCCGCCGCCGGCCATGCCCATGCGGAAGAACTCGCCGCAATCCTCGACACTACTGCCGATGGCATCTTGATGTTCGACGCGCAGGGCAACGTTAATTCCTGCAACCGCAGCGCTGAAGCCTTGTTCGGCTACGACGGCACTGAACTGACGCAGCAAAACCTCACCACTTTGTTTGCCCCGGAAAGCGGGAGCATCGTCAAGCAGTATCTCGAAAGCCTCAACGGCACCGGCGTTGCGATCCTTGTGGAAGATGGCCGCGAGGTCCTGGGCCGCGGTCGCGGCGGCGGTCTTATTCCGCTGTCGATAACCATGGGACGGACGCAAGCAGACGGCCCGAATTTCTTCGCGGTGTTCCGCGATCTGTCGCAGCTCAAGAACAGCGAAAACGAATTGCGCGAAGCGCGGCGGCTGGCCGACCGCACCGCTAACGCGAAAGCCGATCTGCTGTCGAAGATCAGCCACGAAATCCGCACGCCGCTGAACGCGATCATCGGCTTTGCCGACGTGATGATCAGCGAACGTTTTGGCGCGCTCGGCAACGAACGCTATGTCGAATACATGAAGGATGTGCGCACCTCCGGCCAGCGGGTGGTCGCGGTCCTCGACGATCTGACCGATCTCAGCCGCATCGAGACCGGCAAGCTCGACCTGGCCTTCACCAGCCAGAACCTCAACGACCTCGTCGAAAGCTGTGTCGCGGTGATGCAGCCGCACGCCAGCCGCGAGCGCATTATCATCCGTACCTCGCTGGCGCAGATGTTGCCGCCGGTGGTGGCGGACGGCCCGGCGTTACGCCAGATTACCATGAACCTGATCGGCAACTCGATTCATCTCACCAACGCCGGCGGTCAGGTCATCGTCTCGACCGCGCTGACTGATTTCGGCGAAGTGGCGCTGCGGATCCGCGACAGCGGCCCCGGCCTCAATGACAATGAGGTGGCCGCCGCAATGGAGCCGTTCCGCCAGCAAGCCCCGCTGGATCAATCGCCGGAGGCCGCGGTCAGCCTCTCGCTCACAAAAGCGCTGGTCGAAGCCAACCGCGCGCAATTCAATATCAAGACCGGCACGCGCTCCGGCACCCTGGTCGAAGTAGTATTTTCGCAGGCGATGGCCAAGACCTGAAGCCGAGGGGCCGATCGTCAGGCGATCGCACCATCGAGCCAATTGCCGCCTTGGTGTGCGCGTGCTCCCGAATTCTAAGACTTCAGCGCCGCAATTGCGCGATCGATCAAGGATTGCTGATAGCGATAAAACATCTCATCCCCCATCGGCGTCGCGAACGAGCCTACCTCGCGTTGGCAGCGCTGGTGCAGTTCGGTCAAACGCAGCAAGATGTTGGCTCGGCTGTCAGCCAAACTATCTTGTCCTGGAAGCTGCCGTGACGAACCGGGTTCAACCTGGCTGGAAAGACGTCGAACTTCGCCCTCCAGTTTTTCCCGAGCCGCGTCAATTCTCCAAAGGCGAAATTTGCTCAGTCCTCGCAGCCCGTTAAATAGCGCGGTCGCGGCCATAAGCAGATACACCCAGTAGACGGGCGACATCAGATTAACTGCCCAGGGAAAATACCGATCGGCGAATTGCATTTCTCCCGTGGCGAAGAATTGTCTGGCTTCGGGTGCCAAAGGGACGGTGGCTGCTGAGCTTGTCCAAGCCGGCGGATTGCTTTTTATAAAATCTGGAATTTCCGCGCTGAGGAGCGAAAGAAACGCAATCCGGTCCGCACGCTTGGCGCATGAACTCGCGATTAACAGTGTGTTGACCTGTGGAATGAGCTTGTCCGTCTCCGGAATAGGCGGCACCAAGCTAAATCGTCCGGCAGGAATCCGCCCAAGAGAGAGCCATCGATAGCGATCTACCAGTCCCAAAAGATCGCTTAACTCAACGATGTCCAGATTGTACTGGCGAATGATTGTGCGGAGAAACTTCGCATCGCTTCTTATCACGTAGGCTGCAAGATCAAGCCGCCCCTCAGATACTGACCGCGCCTGTTCCTCCAGATCCATTGCAAGCATATTGATTTTCAGATCCGCTAAATCGGAATCGGCGAACAGCTGTCGCACAAGAAAAGCCGTCCCCGAGCCCTCCGGACCGATTCCGATCGACTTATTGCGCAAGTCCTCGAAGGTCCTGAGATTGTTGTCCCGCCGCGTCAGTAGCACCAACGTTTCTGGCTCGGGAAGACGTCCCAACAGCTCCAGTCCTGCACCGGCCTGCATCGGTGTGCCGTCTTGCACCAAGGCAAATTTCGCATCGCAGCTTGCGGGGCCTTGCGCCAGAAGGTTGACGTTCTCGATGGAGCCGGAAGTGGCGACTGGAATGAGTGTGCCCTCATCACTCTTTGCTCGCTCGGCCAAATGCGTTGCCAGGGCGTAGTACGCTCCCGTGGACGGCCCGGAAAGCAGTGACGCTCGAAGATAGCCATATTGGCGTGCTAAACCGAACCTCGAGATCAGGGCAGCGACAAGCGCGGCAACGACTAGAATGATCACGGCACGCAGGAAACCCCGACGCCGTGAGATGGAAAGTCGATTTGGGCTTTCATTCGTTCGCGACGACATGATCGCGCCGATCGTTATTCGCTATGTTCAATCTGTTTCAAATAGACGCCACCATGTTGGGGCCTTTGAGGCGCGATCCGTGAAGGATTTACCGCTGTTTAGTACAGAACGGACATTTCGTTAAGGCTGCACCTTTTCCGCTATTGGCACAAAGTGGATAGCCGCGGTGCCCGGCCTAAGTCCGCCATGCGCGCTAAAGCGGAAGCCGCCGACTGCTCCGATCTTATAGGTTCACGCCCTGGCAACGCGTCTGGTGTGGCTTTGGCTCAGAAGTTCGCATGAGCAGCATCACCCCTTCAGCTTCGCGATTTCGTTTTTGGCGGCGGTGACGATCTCGTCATTCTTGTGGGCGTGACCCCAGAGGCCCCAACCGCCTTCCACCGCCTCGGTCAGCAGAACCCATGTCCGCCGTTTGAGACTGTCGTCGCCCGCGGCCTTGGCGACGAGATCGGTCAATTGGCGCACCACGGCTATCTGCTTGGGCCGGTCGAGCGCGCCGGAATTGGTAAGGACCTGAACGCGAACGTAATTGGTGTCTCCGTCCACGTTCGAGAGCGCGCCGCTCGCAAGTTCATGCACGAAGGCCGCGGTGTTCTTGCGGAACATCGGAATGTCCGGCACCTGCTCGATCGATTTGACGGTGGCGGCGGCGTCTTTTGCCAGGGTGTGCGGGTCGCTAAAGGTGCCTGCGGTGGCGTAGATATCGATCATCGGCATCGACGGGGCTCCTTAACTTGGATCTCACCTGGGGTTATGATGACCGTCATAGCCTACTATGACAATCATCATAGTCAAGGGATATGGTTGGAGGGGCGCGAAGCTTTGGCTGGCAACATCAAGCAAACCATGATCGAGCGCACCGCGGTGCTGCTCGCCAAAAAGGGGCTGCAAGGCGCGTCCTTTAGCGAGATCCTGGAGGCCTCTGGCGCGCCGCGCGGCTCGCTCTATCATCATTTTCCGGGTGGCAAGGACGAACTTGTCCTGGCCGCGCTCGAACATGCCGCAAACCAGGCGCTGGGCGTGCTCGATCGTCTCGCCGGCAAACCGGCGCGGGAGGTCGCGGAAGGCTTCTTGTCACTGTGGCGCTCGGTGCTGGCGCGATCGGATTTTTCGGCCGGCTGCGCGGTCGTCGCGGTGACCGTGGCGGCGGAATCGGAAGACTTAAGAGCGCAGGCGGCCGATATCCTTTGCAACTGGCGCGAAAAGCTCGCCACACTGTTTGCCGCAGGTGGGATACCGAAGAAAAAAGCCCGCAGCCTTGCCGCGAGCCTTGTGGCGGCTTGCGAGGGCGGCGTGATCCTGGCCCGCGCCGAACGCTCGTTCGAGCCATTCGATCTGGTTGCGGCCGAGCAGTTGGCGATGGTCGAGGCCGCCGCGAAATCAGCTTCGTAGGCGGCGCCGGATTACTTCAAAAAATCAGCGATCGCGTCGAGAAACGCCTCGGGCGCCTGCAATTGCGGCACGTGCGCGCAACCGGCCAGGACTTTCAGCCGCGCATCCGGCAATAGCGCTGCCAGTTCATGCGACATCGGCGGCGGCGTCGCCTCGTCGTGTTCACCAACCAGAACCAGCACAGGCATTTTGACCTTCGAAAGCTCTGGCCGAAGATCAAGTTCGGCGAGCTGCGCACAGGCCGCCTGCAACACTTGCGGATCGGTTTTCAAAAAAGCCTCGCGGCGGTCGCGCATCAGGTCGGGATGGGCGGCCTGAAACTCCGGCGCAAACAGCCGGCGCATTGCCACATCGGTGATCGCGGCAAGTCCCTTGGCTTTGGAAACGGCCCCCATGGTGCGAAAGGCTTCGCGGCCTTGCTCGGAGAACGCAGCACCGCAATCGGCGAGGATAAGCTTGCTGGCGATCGTGGGATGCCGGATCGCCATTTGCAGCGCGACAAAGCCGCCGTAGCCGTTGCCGAGCACGATCGCCTCGCCTCCGGCCTCTTTCACGGCTTCCGCCATCCGATCGGCCGTTGCCGCCAGTCCGCCGCTAACCGCCTTCGAGCCGCCGAAGCCCGGCAACTCCGGCACGATCACGCGATGTGTCTTTGAAAGCTGCGGCGCGATGGCATCGAAACTCGCCCGGTCCGACAACAGGGAGTGAAACAGAAATAGCGCCGGCCCCTCGCCCGAAACCGCCGCATTCACGGTGTCCTGAGCAAACAATCGATCCATGCGGGTCTTTCTATCTGATGTGGTGCAAGCGGGCGGGACGCGGCGGGATGGAACCGATTGATAAATCAAATCGCAAGCATTTCAAGCCCTGGGTGCTTGACGTGATATTTCACGAATGCAAGATAGGGCAGAAATCATGCGGGTTTTCTCATGCTTTTGCGCGACAATGTCTACGAAAACCTGCGTGCTGATATTTTGAGCTGCCGGCTAGCGCCGGGCGATGACATGCGCGAGCAGGAGCTAGCCGAACGCTATGCCGTGAGCCGCCAGCCCGTCCGCGAGGCCCTGCTGCGGCTGGAGCGCGAGCATCTTGTCACCGTGCAGCCACGCCAGGGCTACCGCGTCAATCCGATCTCGCTGTCGGATGCGCGCGATCTCTTGCGGTTTCGCCTGGCGCTGGAGCCGGCCTGTGTCGCGGAAGCGATCGAGAGTGCGCCGGAAAGAATTTTGAGCGCGCTCGATGACTTCAGAAGCTTTTCCGGCGATCGTGAGGATTTCATCACCTATAACCGCGCCTTCCACTGCGCGCTGGCCCACGCCTCGGGCAACCGCCGCATGGCAGGCTCCCTGTGCGACCTGATCGGACAGGCCGACCGGCTGGTGCGTGTCAGCCTCGCCAATGTCAGGGACGACGATCCGACCCAACTGGTCGCCGAGCATGGCGAGCTAATCGAAGCGATGCAGCGGCGCGACCGCCGGCGCGCGCTGCATCTTATCAAGGCCCATATCCATCAAACCGAAAAGCGCGTGCTGCCGGCACTCAAGCGTAATGCTGTTATCGTGGAGGAACGAAACTCATGAATATTCCAACCAAGCCGGGCTCGTCCTCCATTGAAATTCACGGCAATTTCGTCGATGGCCGCGAGATCGAAGCCGGCCACGGCGCGATGCTGGATGTGCGCAACCCGGCAACCGGCGAGGTGATCGCGCAAATCCCGAACTCGACTGCCGAGGATATCGACCGCGCCATGAAGAGCGCGCGTGCGGCTTTTGAGGGCAGGGCGTGGGGCGGCATGGACATTCGCGCCCGTGCGCGGCTGGTCAACAAGCTCGCGGACGCGTTCGAGGCCAACCTCGACCAACTCTACAAGCTCGAGACGCTGAACAATGGCCGCCCGGTCAACGAGACCCGCGCGCAACTCTCGCGCCTGCCGGACTTCTTCCGCTATTTTGCAGGATTGGCGCTGGCGCGGCGCGACTCCGTGATCCCGGTCGAAGGCGCCTACCTGAACTACACGCTGCGCACGCCAATTGGCGTCGTCGCCAACTGCACGCCGTTCAATCATCCGCTGATGATCCTGTGCAAGTCGCTCGCCGCCGTGCTCGCGTCGGGCTGCGTCACTGTGGTGAAGCCGTCGGAATACACGCCGCTGACGACCTTGCGGCTGGCCAAAATCTTCACCGAGGCCGGCCTGCCGCCGGGCGTATTCAACGTCGTGCTCGGACTTGGCCAGAGCGCCGGCAAGATGCTGGCCGAGCATGGCGACATCGACAAGCTGGTACTGACTGGCGGCACCGAAGCCGGCCGCATCGCCGGAAGTGCGGCGGCAAAAGTGTTCGCGCATCAGACCATGGAGCTTGGCGGCAAAACGCCGGTGATGGTGTTCGACGATTTCGACGTCGACCGCGCCGTCAACTACGCCGCCTTCGGCGCCTTCATCGGCGCGGGCCAGACCTGCATCTGCGCCTCACGTCATCTCGTGCAGGCCTCGATCTACGACGAGTTCGTGGCCAAGCTGAAAGCCAAGACCGAGACGATCAAGATCGGCGATCCCTCCGATCCCACCACGCAGCTTGGACCTGTGATCTCGGCCCGCCAGCGCGACCGCGTGCTGTCCTATTGCAAGTTCGGCCATGAAGACGGCGCGCGGCTCGTCAGTGGCGGCGTGCCGGCCAAGATCGCAGGGTTCGAGAACGGCTATTTTGTCGAACCGACGGTGTTTGCGGACGTCAAAGCCGACATGCGCATTTTCCAGGAAGAAGTGTTCGGCCCCTTCACCTCGGTGACGCCGTTCAAGGACGAGGCGGATGCGTTGCGGCTTGCAAACGACTCACCGTTTGGTTTGGCGGCGGCGATCCGCACCCGCGACGTCGCGCGCGCCCATCGCGTCGCTTCGGGCGTGAAATGCGGCATCGTCTGGATCAACGACCACCACCGGCTCGATCCGGCTTCGCCCTGGGGCGGCGTCGGCGATTCCGGAGTCGGGCGCGAGTGCGGCACCGAAAGCTTTGACGATCATTTCAACGTCAAGAGCGTGATGGTCGCAACCGGCGACGCGCCGTTCGACTGGTACCGCGACACGGCGGGACAGCGACGGCTCAACTGAATGTTCGAGGCCGGCCGAAAAAACGACGGCCTCGGTTTGTTTTAAAGGGGGGAATTTCATGGCTCTTGCAGTAAACGCCGGCGCGCGCCTCGACCGGCTGCCGATCTCGCCGTTTCACTACCGCATCTTTTGGCTGGTCGGCGCCGGCATGTTCTTCGACGGCTACGACCTCTATGTCGCCGGCGGCGTGCTGGCCTCGGTAGCCCAGTCCCAGTTCTCGACGCTGGCGCAAATCCCGCAATTCATCTCGCTGACATTCGTCGGCATGACCGCAGGCGCGCTGATCACCGGCTTTATTGGCGACAGGTTCGGCCGCCGCTTCACCTATCAGATCAACCTCTTGATCTTTGGGCTAGCTTCGCTCGCGGCCGCTTTCGTCCAGAACATGGACCAGTTGATCATCTGCCGCTTCGTGCAGGGCTTGGGCCTGGGCGCCGAAATCGTGGTCGGCTATTCGACCCTCACCGAGTTCGTGCCGCCAAAGACGCGCGGACGCTGGCTGTCGATGATGGCCTTTATCGTGGTCGCGGGCTTTCCGGCGACCTCGCTGCTCGGCTATCTCGTGATCCCCAATTTCGGCTGGCGGCCGATGTTCGTCATCGCCGGCATCGGCTCGCTCATCGTCTGGTATCTGCGCAAGAACTTGCCGGAATCGCCACGCTGGCTTGAATCCGAAGGCCGCGACGAAGAAGCTGAAGCGCTGATGCAGGCGATCGAAAAGGAAGCCTCCGGCGGCAAGCCGCTGCCTCCGGTGATCATTCCGCCCGCCGTCAAGCCGGCGGCTGCGATCGACATGATCAAGCCGCCGCTATTGCAGCGGATGATCGTCGGCTCCTGGGTGCTGATCACGATCAACACGCTGATCTTCGGCTTCGTGATCTTCCTGCCGCAGTTCTTCCTGCGCCAGGGCCTGACCATCACCAACTCGCTCGCCTATACGCTGGTGCTGTCTGCCGGATCGCTCGTTGGCTGCGCGTTGGGGGCGTATCTATCGGACGGGATCGGACGGCGCATGAGCATCATCGGCGCCTCGATCGTCACCATCGTCAGCGGTTACATCTATGCCCGTTTCGACGCGACGGCCGATCCGGCGATCGTGCTTTCTGTCGGGTTCATCCTGGTCGTCGCGATCTACGTGCAGACCGCGATCCTCTACGGCGTCTACACGCCGGAGCTGTTCCCAACCGAAATCAGACTTCGTGCCAACGGCATCTGCAATTTCTTCGGGCGCGGCGCCACCGTGGTGTCGCCCTTCATCGTTCGCGCGCTGATGGAATCCTACAAGCTGCCGGGCGTGGTCTGGCTGATGATCGGACTTGTGGTGGTGCAGATCCTCGTGGTGTGGGCCTGGGGCGTCGAACCGCGCAACCGTGGGCTCGAGGACGTAGCGGCCAAGGCGAGTGTGTGAGAGGGTAACAGCGTAACACTCTGCTCGTCATCCCGGCCAAGCGAAGCGCGAGCCGGGATCCATAACCATCGATCTCAGTTTTGGGCCGAGCCGAAGCGACAGCTCTCCCAACTACAAAGCCCTGGGGTTTATGGGTCCCCGCCTTCGCGGGGACGACGACAAATACCGTTCGCGATTACGCGTTCTTCAGCGCCACACGAAATTCGGCTTCGGTCTTCGCCTTGACCTCGTCGAGCGTGACGCCGTCGGCGAGCTCGATCAGCGCCATGCCGTCCTTGCCGTGCTTGTCGATGGTGAAGACGGCAAGATCCGTCACCACCATGTCGACCACCCGCTCGCCGGTCAGCGGCAGGTTGCACTTCTTCAGGAGTTTCGCGCCGTCCTTGGCGGAATGCTCCATCACCACCACGACGCGCTTGACGCCGGCGACGAGGTCCATCGCGCCACCCATCCCCTTCACCATCTTGCCGGGGATCATCCAGTTGGCGAGGTCGCCATTCTCGGCGACCTGCATCGCGCCCAAAATAGATAAATCGATGTGCCCACCGCGCACCATGCCGAAGGATTCCGCCGACGAGAAATAGCTCGTGTCCGGCAGTTCGCTCACCGTCTGCTTGCCAGCATTGATCAGATCAGGATCTTCCTCGCCTTCATACGGAAACGGCCCCATGCCGAGCATGCCGTTCTCGCTTTGCAGGGAGACGTCGATGCCGTCGGGAATGTAATTGGAGACGAGCGTCGGAATGCCGATGCCGAGATTGACGTAAAAGCCGTCGCGCAATTCCTTGGCGGCGCGGGCGGCCATCTGTTCGCGGGTCCAGGCCATGGGGCTCTCCTTCAGAAACCAGGTTAGGCGGCAGGTTTGGGGCGCGTGTTGCGGAATTCGATCCGCTTCTTGGCCGTGCCGACCTCGATGATGCGCTTGACGAAGATGCCGGGCGTATGGATGTGGTCCGGATCGATCTCGCCGGCCGGCACCAGATGCTCAACCTCGGCGACCGTGATCTTGGCGGCGGTCGCCATCATCGGGTTAAAATTCCGCGCGGTCTTGCGGTAAACCAGATTGCCGGCGGTATCGCCCTTCCAGGCATGGACGATGGCCAAATCAGCAAACAGGCCGCGCTCCATGATGAATTTCTCGCCGTCGAATACCTTCTCTTCCTTGCCCTCGGCGATCAGCGTGCCGACGCCGGTCTTGGTGTAGAAGGCAGGAATACCAGCGCCGCCGGCGCGGATGCGCTCGGCGAGTGTGCCTTGCGGATTGAATTCGAGTTCGAGTTCGCCGGCGAGATATTGCTGTGCGAACAGCTTGTTCTCGCCGACATAAGACGAGATCATCTTCTTGATCTGGCGGGTCTCGAGCAATCGAGACAGACCGATGCCGTCGACACCGGCATTGTTGGACACCACTGTCAGGTTCTTCACGCCGGAATCGCGGATCGCATCCGACAGGGTCTCGGCGATGCCGCAGAGGCCAAAGCCGCCCGACATGATCATCATGCCGTCCTTGAGGATGCCGTCGAGGGCCGATTTGGCGTCGGGATAGACCTTTTTCATGCGAATAGCGACCTGATGGAGATAATGCGAGAAACCGTTGCCAACTATTAGGCGAAATCTTCGCAATGCGTCAATGATCGGAGCTACCCGCACGCCAGGTCGTCATGCCCGGGCTTGTCCCGGGCATCCACGTCTTGGCAACCACGAACAAGGAAGTCGTGGATGGCCGGGACATAGGCAAGCGGGAGCGACGCCGTCCTTTGGACGGCTATGCCTGGCCATGACATTCTGCGAAAGTAATTCGACCTCTCCCCGCAAGCGGGGCGAGGTGACCCAAAACTCGGTTCAAGCAACGAGCAGCCCTCTCCCTCTCGGAGGTAAGCCCGTCCCGCATTGCCCTCCATCGGCCTTGAAAGCGTCAAGAAAAACCAGCAAGTTGCCGGAACTTGACGGGGTCGTCGGGTACGTCCCGCCCTGCCCGGGATTTCGGCAGCGACCCTGCGACCTCTAAATTGGATATTTCCAGGATTTTCCGTTGACGATGGCCCAGGGAACAAGGCGCCTCGCGATGCCGGTCGTGGCGCTGCTCGGTGCGGCGCTGGTCGCCCTGATCGCCTCGAGTTGGCTACTCAACCGCGACGCGCTGCGTGCGGCGGTGGAAGCGCAAATCCGCGCCGTGACCGGGCTCGATCTGGTCATCAAGGGCGGCACCGACATCTCGGTCTTCCCCGGCAGCTATGTCTCCTTCCATGACGTGGGCCTGAGGGGCGGTGCGGCCACCGATCCGGCGCTGACCGTCGATGTGCTCACGGCGAACCTGCGCCTGCTGCCGCTACTGTTGCAACGCTTCGAAATCGCCGACGTGATGATGCTGCGGCCGCATATCCGTGTGGTTCGCGATATCAACGGCGACAGCAACTGGACGCCGTTTGTCGGCAGGATTGCGCAGACCATGAAGCCCGGCGCCGACAATCAATTGTCGTTCTCGGAAATCCGCATCCAGGACGGCACGCTGTCGTACGAAGACCCCATCCGTCAGGTCACCGAAGCGCTCGGCGACATCGATCTGTCGCTGGCCTGGCCGTCGATCTCGCGCTCGTTCGCAGCGACCGGGCAATTCGACTGGCGCGGCCAGCGCGTCGACGGCAGCGTTTCGATCAGCGACTTCCTCGCAGCCCTTTCGGGCGACCGCTCCGGTTTCAAGGCGCGGCTTGCCAGCGCGCCGCTCAAGCTCGCCTTCGACGGCACCGCCGCCAACCGCACCAGCCTGATGATGGAAGGCACGCTGACCGTCGATACGCCGTCGCTGCGCAACGCGCTGCACTGGACCGGGCAGGAGCCACCCGGCAGCGGCGGCTTCGGCCGCTTTGCACTGAAGGCCCGCGCCAATGCGGTCGGCGCCTCGGTCGCACTCACCAACGTCAATGTCGAGCTCGACGGCAATGTCGCCGAAGGCGTGATGACCTATGTCAATAACGGCCGGCAGTCGCTGCAGGCGACGCTGGCCGCCGACGCGCTCGACTTCACGCCCTATATCTCGACCTTCCGCCTGCTCGCTAGCGGCGCGCACGACTGGAACCGGCAGCTGTTCGATCTCAATTCGCTGTCGACGACCGATCTCGATATCCGCCTCTCGGCGGCGCGGATGACGGTCGGCCCGTCGAAACTCGGCCGCACCGCGCTCGGCGCCAACTTGCGCAATGGCGCGCTGGCGCTTTCGGTCGGCGAAGCGCAGATCTATGGCGGCGTCGCCAGAGGTTCGTTCGCGCTGTCGCGGATCGACGCCGACGCCGACGTCAAGGCCCAGTTCCAGTTCACCGATGTCGATTTGCAGGCCTGCGCCAGCGAGCTGTTCGGCATCAACAAACTATCCGGCCACGGCAATCTCGGCGTCTCGCTCGCGGCCTTCGGCTCAAGCCCGTTCGCGCTGGCGCAATCGCTCGACGGCACCGCCACCCTTACCGGCCATGACGGCGCGATCTCCGGCTTCAACGCCGAACAACTGCTCAAGCGCCTGGAGCGCCGGCCGCTCTCCGGCACCGGCAATTTCCGCTCCGGCTCGACGCCTTACGACAACCTCACCATCGCGGTGAAATTTTCCGACGGCGTCGCCACGCTCGACGATGTGCATGTCGAGGGACCTGCGCGCATCACGCTGACCGGCACGGCCTCGGTGCCTAGCCGCGAATTTGACATGAAGGGTACAGCCAGCCTTGCCTCGGCCAACGCCACGCCCGGTTTCGAGCTGCCCTTCGTCGTGCAGGGCCCGTGGGACGATCCCCTGATCTTTCCCGATCCCGACAGCCTGATCCGCCGCTCGCCAGGGGCAGCACCTCTGCTCGACGCGCTGAAAAACAACCCCAAGGCTCGCGATAGCGTGCGCTCGGTGATCGAGCAACTCACCGGCGGCACCAAACGCGCCGTGCCCGACGAGGCCGCGCCGGCCCCTGCCAATGCGCCGGCGGCGGTCGGGGATGCGAAGTCGAACTAGCTGACCGCTGGACTGCGGTGGGCTTCTGTCGCCTGCCTGAGGCTCCGGTAGAGCCTTGAGTATCTTCTACTGCGAAAGTTTGACGAACTTCGGAAACGCGAGTTTTCCTTCTGCGATCTTGGCCGGCCAGACCGTAACCTGCTTGCCATTCTGCCACTGGAAGACAAGGCCTGTGACGTAACCGGGGCCGGACTTGATACCGTGGGTGAATTCGTCGTCCTTGCCGTAAAACTCGATGTTGCCGATCGTGCCTTCAAACTTCGTCTTCTCCATCTCCGTGACCACCTTGTCAGGATCGGTCGAGCCCGCGCGCGTGATCGCTTCCGCGATGATGTAGACTTCGTCATAGGCGGTGTAGCCGGTATAGGCCGGCGGCGTGCCGTATTTGGCTTTGAAGGCCTGGGCGAAAGGTTTGGTCTTCGAGGTCACCGCGACATCCGGCGTCGCCACCGCGAGCGACGGCACACCGTCGGCAGCGCCATTGGTGTCGTTCCAGAAGCTCGGGCTCAGCGCCTGCGCCGAGATGCCGAACATCGCGATCGGCACTTGTTGGTTCTTCCACTGCACGGTGGGCTGCACCCCGACATGGGAGATGCCGGTTACAATTGCATCAGGTTTCTTGCCCTCGATGTTGTTGAAGATCGGCGTGAAGTCGGTGGTGTCGGGCGAGAAGCGGATGTGATCGACGACCGTCATGCCGGCTTTCGGAAAGCAGGCCTCGTAGCCGGCGTCGAGCGGCTTGGTCCAGGCGGCGTCCTCGCTCATGATCGCGACGTTCTTTAATTTGAGATCGCCGACCAGGAGATCCTTGGCCGCATCGCAGACGAGCTGCGCCTGTGCCGCCGAGGTCAGGTAACCGTGAAAGGTGTACTTGTTCTTGTCGTAATCGTTATGGATTGCTTTCGTGATCTCGTTGGACGCAGCACCCGGAGTGATCATTGGCATTTTTAGCCGCGCCGCCCAGGGCTCGAGCGCCAGCACAACTTCGCTGATATAGCTTGCGATGACGGCCGAGACCTTGTCCTCGCTGACCGCGCGCTGAAAGGCGCGGACCGAATCCGCAGACGAGCTCTTGTTGTCATAGGTCACGATCTCGATCTTGCGCCCGAGCACGCCGCCCTTCGCGTTGATCTCGTCGGCGGCGATCTGCGCGCCACCCGGCGTCGCCGCACCCGCAATCGATTGCACCTCGGCGATGACGCCGATCTTGATTGGATCTGCCGATTGCGCATGGGCCGCCGTGGCGATCAACATCGTTGCGGCGCCCGCAAGAAGAGCGCTCGTGCCTGATGGCTGCATCATTCTCTCCCTTTTACATTTTTGTTTTCTTCGCTGCACCGCGGCAAGCGCAGGCACGCCAGCAAGTCTATGCTCGCCGTTCGGAAGTTGAAAGCGGCGGGAAGTCATATCGGCGGCCTGCAGAGCACAGCTTGATCCGCCGAAGGTCGGCGCCGAGGCTCGGTGCGCTGAAGAACCGCACGACACGACACCGTGCGTTCGGTGCTCGATCAATGCGCCGGCGGCCGCGCCAAACCCGCAGCGCCGGACGAGGCCGCGCCGGCGGCGATGAGTGATGTGAAAGGGCTCAGTGCTCGCACGTTCTGCAGGCCCAGCTTTCAATGTCCGCTGCCACTGGCACAGCGAACATCGAATATTCCAGGTTCGATGTCTGCTTTTGACTGCTAACCGCCACGGCAGATCAAATCGTTTTCATGACAAGCGCTGTGACCGTCAGAGGTGGGTGGGACCGAATTTGCCTGGCTTGGCGTGGTGCTCGCTGAGACTCGACCACCATCGTCGAATTCTTGTGCGTTTGATGAAAAAGTTGGCATCACGCGCAATAGCCTGGACTCGATTGGGCGCTTTCAAGCGGAGGTTGCGATCAGAGTTTCTTACGCAACTTTTTAATTTGTTTTCAGCACACTTCGCGTTGTCAATTCGAGTCGGGCTCCCGGAAATGAATCGAATCACAATTTCTCGCGCGGTTTTTGCGTTCGGCATGCTTACGCTCGCTGGTCTTATGGCGGTGATCGTTGCAAGCAACTACGCGCTTTCCCAACTCAAGGTCGGGGGACCGATATACGACAAGATCAAACTCGGAAACGATCTCGTCGCGGACATTCTTCCTCCGCCGGAATACGTCATTGAAGCCTATCTCGAAGCGACCCTTGCGCTGCAAGATCGCTCATCATTCTCCGTGCACGGTGACCGACTGGTCCAATTGAAGAAGGATTATGACGAGCGCCGCGACTTTTGGTCAAAGTCCGACCTCGACCCTTCGATCAAGACCAAGCTGGTGGAGAATTCGCACAACGAGGTCAAACGATTCTGGGTCGCAATTGAACAGTCCTTTTTGCCTGCGCTGGCCAACGCCGATACTGCTGCGGCAACCAAATCATATTCGGAAATAACCGCAGCCTATTTGGCGCATCGCGCGGTGATCGACGAGATCGTTAAACAGACCAATGACCACAACGCGGCCGCCGAAGCCGAGGCAACTGCCCGCGACAAATTCTTTACCCGGATTCTCTGGGTCATTTCCGCGTTCGTTTTCTTCGTCGTCTGTGCTGGAATCGCCGGTGTCGCAATGGGTGTGATTCAGCCGATCATCAAGATGACCGAGGTCATGAAGCGGCTCGCCGGCGGTGAATTGGCGAGCGAAATTCCTTCCCTGGGTCGCAAGGACGAGGTCGGCGCCATGGCCGGCGCGGTGCAAGTGTTCAAGGAAAACGCCGTGCGTGTTCGGGCGATGGAAGCCGAACAAACCCTCGCCGCCGGGAAGGCCGAGGCGGACAGAAAAGTTGCCATGCTGGAGGTGGCCGAAGGTTTCGAGGAGGCCGTTGGAAACGTCGTCAGGATGGTCTCCTCTGCCTCCTCGGAAATCGAAACTGCAGCCGGCAGCCTGACCCGGACCGCCGAAACCACTCAGGAACTGTCCGCGACGGTCGCGGCGGCGTCCGCACAGTCTTCGTCGAACGTTCAGTCGGCCGCGGCGGCGTCAGAGGAAATGGCTTCTTCCGTCAACGAGATCGGTCGCCAGGTTCAGCAATCTCAAACGATTGCTCACGCCGCTGTTGAACAGGCGGAACGAACGAATGCTCGAATATCCGAGCTGTCGCAATCGGCGAACCGAATTGGCGAAGTCATCAAGATGATAACGGCGGTTGCCGAGCAGACAAATCTGCTTGCCCTTAACGCCACGATCGAGGCCGCGCGGGCTGGCGATGCGGGACGAGGTTTTGCCGTCGTGGCGTCCGAGGTCAAGGCGTTGGCGGCGCAAACCGCCAAGGCGACCGAAGAGATTGCCGTCCAGGTGACGCAGATGCAGTCCGCTACCCAGCATTCGGTTTCCGCAATAGCGGAGATAGGGAGCACCATCGCCCAGATTTCCGAAATTTCCGGCGCGATTGCAGCTGCTGTCGAAGAGCAGGGTGCGGCGACGCAAGAAATTGCCCGCAATGTGCAGCAAGCTGCGCAAGGAGCGACCCAGGTGACGGGCAGTATGACGGACGTCAATCGTGGCGCGGCAGACACCGGCAGCGCGGCCGAGCAGGTTCACGGCCTCGCCGTATCGCTGTCGGCGCAAAGCAGTCACCTGAGCAGAGAGGTTGAAAGCTTCCTGCACAAGATCAGGGCGGCCTGACAAAGTCACCCGGGCAGCGTCCTGATAGCCTCAGCGCAGGTCTGTATCGTCGCTGGTTTCTGTACGCGTAACCCGCCTTGTAGTGGCGTTCCGTACTTCGCCGTCTCACCCGAACGCCGCCCTAACGCTTACAGAATTTTAACAAGACAAAGCCCGGTTCCCTCGGCAATCTTCCCGACGACCACTACGAAGAGGGCCTTTAGCCATGCGCTTTGTTCAAGCCGCAGCATCTGCCGCCATCATCACCTTGCTATCGGCGGTCGGCGCGATGGCCAAGCCGATCGCAACGACGGCGGAAACCAATTTGCGAAAATCCCCCGGCACCAACAGCGAGGTTGTCACGCTGATCCCGAAGGGAACGACCGTCGAGGTCGGCAAATGCACCAACGGCTGGTGCGAGGCCTCGGTGGACGGCAAGGACGGCTTCGTCATCGGCCGCAACGTCGGCATGGGCCCGCGGCCGGCGCCGCGCGGCGGACCCGAGGTGGTCGAGGAAGAAGAGGTCGTTGAAGGCCCCGTCTATGCCCGGCCGCCGGGCTATTACCGGCCCTATCCCTATTACGGGTATTACGGCTACTACCGGCCCTGGGGTTATGGCTGGGGATGGCGCTGGTAACAGCACCTTCGGGTACCGTCGAGTTCCCCGGAACCTCACAGCAATCCACAAGGTCGCCCTCATCCGGTGGCCTTTTTTATTGCCCCTGATGAATCGTCTTTGACCAACAAACTAACAGCTGTAACATTTCGGCCAAGATCGCGTTGCAAGCGACCGCTATATCCCGAAGCTAAATCCGGGAAGTAAGTGGGAGGAAATCATGGACAACGCTCAACGGTGCCGCGCCAATGCGCTCCTCTGTCGCCAGCAGGCCTGTCTGCATCCCGAAGAAAACTGGAAATGGCTCGCCCAAGCCGAGCGGTGGGAGCATCTGGCGGAAGCGGCGCTTGCGCCGAGAAGCAAGCCGCCAAAGGCCGAGCCGCAAGACGCCGCCGCCTGACGCCAAGCGCCCTACTCTGCGACTGACGTCGACCGTACGGAAGCAAGTACCATAGCGGTATCGGCGAGCCCAAGCCTCGACACCTTCCCGGGATCAACCGCGTCGTCGCTCCCGCGCGAAGCGTTCTGGCCGGAAGAAAGCCCACGTCAGTAACGGACCGGCGATACAGCTGAACACCACCCAGGCAGCGATCAATTCCAGCGCGAGCTTCATTTACGAGTCCTCCCAGACGCACGCGATCTCGAGCGGAAGGCTAGATATGACGGCCAAAGGCCGCACCCGTCGGAAAGTACGGATCGGAAAATACTGACCTTCCGGCTCGCTATCGAAGAAAGACCGCACCCACGGCCTGGCACCGATCCCGCGAACGGTGGCTCGTGCGGCCGGGTTCTCGGAGCATCGGTAATTCTACGGAAGCCGGTTTTATTCCCCCCATTCTGCGGCGTTTCGACGTTGTGCACTGCCCAGATGCTGCCAAGTTTCAGCAAAGGATTGTCACATTAGCGCAGTCGGGGGACTCGCGATGGGACTTGGATTCAAATTGGTTTGTTTGTGGGTGGTGGGTAGCTGCATTATTGGGCCCCTCATTACCTGGGCACTCTTCCGACAACATCGCCGCGACCGCGACATCGAGGAAATATCGTCCTCGATGGATCAGAAACCGGAGCGCCGGGATTACAGTCATCTCAGCGTGGTTTTGTGATCACGCCGCCCGGATCGAGGTGAGGCCGCCGGCCTAAGTCGCATCGCGTTGAGCTACGCTCACGCGGGCATGCGCGGAGACCACGACTCCCCCTTGCCAGTTCTCCTGCGGTTAAAAGAAAATGAGTGTTGTCTTGTGGGACGAGATAGTCCCTCATCGGTTAGGACACGCCTCGCAACCTGTCATGTTGCAACCCGCGTTGCCTTCAATATTCAAAGAGGTTCGATGATCGAAAGATACTCCGATCATGCAGCGAATGAGCGGACCTTCCTCGCATGGGTAAGAACCGGGATCGCCATCATCGCGTTCGGTTTCGTCGTCGAGAAGTTCAACCTGTTCGTTCGCAGCATCGTTGAGGCTAACGCCTCGGACAACGCAACGCGGCTACGGCTTGATCGCTTTTCAGGCTCGTTCAGCCATTATGACGGCTTCGCGCTGATTCTGATTGGCATGGCTCTCATTGCGCTGTCGCTGGTGCGCTTCATCAGGACCAGCCGGATGATCGACGATCAGCAATCGCACTCCGCCGGCGGCGTCAAGGTCGAGTTCGTGCTCGCCGTGGTGCTGGGGTTCGTCGTATTGTCGATGGCGCTCTATTTCGCGCTGTGACGGCCGATGTCGATGTCGTCCCTGCGAAAGCAGGGATCCGTAACCACAAGCTTTGGTTATTGCGTGAAAGCCGTCGAACAGCGCGTCTTAAAATAAACGCCGCGGCGTATGGGTCCCGGCTCAAGGCCGGGACGACAGATTGGCGTCACACCGTGATATTGAGCAGCGCCTTGTTGTTTTGATCGTCCGCCCGTAGCACCGCCGCATTCGCGGCAAAGCTGTAACTTGCCAGAAGCTGGCCGATGAATTCCTGGGCGATGTCGACATTGGGCGCGGCGACAAGGCCGTCCTGGTTGGCAAAGGAAGCCTGCGGATCGTAGACCGCAGTCGTGGGCGGCGTGACCGTGGTAACGGAGGTCTGGACGCCGCCACCGGCACTCTCGGTCTGGACCAACGCAAGCGGCGAATAGGCCTGCGGCGCCCCGGCCGGCACCGTGCCATCGGCATTCGGCAACGCGCTCGTGGTCTGTGAATTGGCGACGTTCGAGGCGGAAACCTGAAGGCGCTGGGACGCCGCGTTCAGGCCGGACAAGGCAATCGCCGAGATGCTGCTCATCGGGGCTCTTAGGTTGGATGATCCAGCCATCACCTAAGCCCGCGCCCGATAAGCAAGCTTTGAAGTCAGCGGCCGGATTCCGCCGGTCACGATAACGCGTCGTTTACCATCCGCCTTGCGGATGCCGAAATCGATGCCGCGCTCCAGGCAGCCGATCTATTTTTCCGGGCGTTCAATCGTCACGACGGGATGTGGCCTCCACTCGTTCGCCAACTTTTCCGCCTCCGCGATTTGCGCGCTCGTCATCAGCGCCACAAGCCTGTCTCGTTGTTCCAACGCCGTGTATTTCGACGTATCGACCAGCTGGACCCCAAGCGGCGCAGGCGGCTTGATATCGCCAAACGCGATGGCCAACTTGAACCACATCAGTGCGCGGACATAGTCCTGAGCCGTGCCGCGACCTGACGCATACATGGCTGCGATATTGTACTGCGGACTGTGTATCCACGTGTTACCGGGGCGATCGTAAATCTTGTTCGCGGCACGCCGGTACCATCGAAATGCCTCGGCATCGTCCTGTGCAACGTTAAAGCCGTGTTCGTAAGCGACGCCGAGAACATTTTCCGCGTAGGAAGAGTTTTGATCCGCAGCGATGCGATACCACTTGAAGGCTTCGCCGAAGTCCTGCGCCACGCCGATGCCCAGAACATAACTGTCCGCGAGATTGTTCTGGGCGACGACGAAGCCACCGCGATCCGCAGCAACGCGAAACCATTTCACCGCCTCGGCTTCGTTTCGCTCGACGCCACGGCCTTGTTGATACAAAACCCCAACCTCATTCTGAGCGTCCGCCAACCCCTTATCCGCCGCAAGTCGCAACCACCGCATGGCCATCGCGTAGTCCTGCGGGACGCCCAGGCCTTTGACGTACATGATCCCGAGAAGGCGATCGGCATAGGGGTTGTCTTGATCCGCCAAGGTCCCGAGTAATCGCAGTGCAGTCACATAATCGCCATTGGTGATCGCCGCCTGCGCGTCCTCGAGCTGGCCTGCGGTAACAGGCAGCACGGACGCCAAGGTCCATAACGTCGCAGCAAACGATATGAATGGAGTTCTGAACACGACTACCCATTTCGGGTTCTGATCTGTCTGAAAGCTATGTTGGCTTGAAATGATGCGTCAATAGCCGACATCCGGGCTGGCCCGGGCCACAAAGCGCACGTCAAATATTTCCGGTTCGATGCCTGCTTACACCCAACCCTCACGGCTCCATGGTGTAGGAGCGACCGGGTTCAAGCACGTAGATGGTGAGAAAGCGGAGCGGACGCTCCGGGTCACAATTGCGAAATAGCGTGTGTGGAATATCGGCGCGATCCTGCAAAGTCTCGCCTGCCTTGTACCGTCGCGGCTGGTCGCTGCCATAGGCGGACTCGGCAACACCCTCGACGATGTAGATCGCGCCGCCAACGGGATGCGTGTGAACCGGCGCTGAGCCACCGGGCGGATAGGTCACCTCAACGACGACAAGTTCCCGATGGTCTCCGGGTACGGGAAGACGTTCGAGAATCCGGCGCGTGACGCCGGCGAACCCGGTCGGCTGGGCGCTGGGCTGGCCCTCGACAGGTTCACCCATGGATACCTCTCTCTTTGAGCGTCGAACCGGGTGGCGTCTTACCAACCCCAGCCCGGCTGTGCCTGAGGCGGATAGAGCCGGCCGTCGGGATAACGCTGACCGCGCAGACGCGTATTCGCTGCCTGGGGGTTGCCCTGTTGGGGATTACCTTGCGGGTCCCAACTGCGCTGAAAAAACGAGCCGAAGAAGTTGCCGTCGTCCCCGCTCGCCATGGGGACCTCTGATGTCGTCGGCTTGCGGGTAATGAAGCCTCCTTGCGGCTGGTTGCTCAGCACTGCGACGAACTCGGTACGATAGTTGGTCTCTTTGCTCAGCGGCTCGTCCGAGATGATGATGGATGATCGCGGCACCGCGGTTGGCGCGATGCGCGTCAGCAGATCCGGCGGGATGGTGATGCGGTCGAGCGCGTCCTTGGCATCGTCGGCGTTATCGATCGTGACTGCGCTCCAGCGCAGGCCTGAATCGTTGCGTGCCATCGCCGTAAAGATATGCGTACCGATCGGCTGGTCCGGATTGCGGATCGTGACCGGAACTTCGATGCTGAAATCGAACACCTCGCCGCCATCCGCCCACGCCTTGTGGGTATTGCGCCGTACGTAAAGCTTTTGAGCCGCGCGGCTGATGTAGACGGCGACCGGCTCGAGCGCGAGCTTGGCCTCAAGGGCCGCCTTGGCGGTTTCGGTCTTTTTGGCCGCGGCCGCCTTCGCAGCATCCTTGGCGCCAGCCGCCGCATCAAGCTTCGGCTTCAGGTCGGCCTTGGCGGCATCGAGCTGCGTCGCGGCTTCCGCGGCCTTGGGCCCGATCTTCTGCTTCAGTTCCTCGGCCTTCGCTTTGGCCTGGTCCGTCTTGGCATTGGCGAGCGCCTTATCGGCATAGGCGAGCTCGGCCTGGGCGCGGCTATTGAGCTGTTCCATTTTACGTAGCGAGGCGTTGAGCATTGCGGTGTCGCGCGTCGCGGTCGCGGCGGCGGCCTTCGCCTCGTTGGCTACCCTGGCGGCATCCTCAGCCTCGAGGCTGAGCTTGTCGGCCCGCGCCGGCGCCGCCGCGAGGGCTTCGGGTTTCGGCGCGAATAGCGCCGGGTGGGTAAAGTCGATCGGGGCCGCATCGTTCGGCGAGATGATCACCCGCATCCCGATCGAGGTCTTGTCGAACATCTTCTCCGCAAAGTCGTAGGGCATCCGCACGCAGCCGTGCGAGGCGGCATAGCCGGGCAGCGGCCCGCCGTGCAGCGCGATCCCGTTCCAGGTGATGCGCTGCATGTTCGGCATCCAGGCATCATCGTACATGGTCGAGTGGTGGTCCTTGTCCTTCTCCACGAGGGCAAAGATGCCGGCCGGCGTCTCGCGTCCGGTAGTGCCGGTCGAGACCGGCGCGCGGAAGATCCAACCCTCGGCATCGTAGAAAGTGACCTGCTGGGACTTGATCGACACGATCGCCATGATCGGCTCGCCTGCCTCGCGCGGCGCCGTCGCCTCGGTGGGTGCCGCCGGGCGCGCCTGGCTCCCCGCGGCCCCAGCGGTCAGCGCCGTCAGTGCGGCCATCGCCGCCAGCGTTACCAGGGTCGAAGGCCAAAAACGCCGCACCGCCCTGGTGGATCGCGCCGTCTCAAATCGAACTACCATGTCATGTCCCGGTTGAAATGCCTGTCCGCGTTCTTCATCAATCAAGCGCGATATCGTGATTTTTGGATTAAAGTGCCGCCGCTACCGTCCACCCTATCCCTGCGTAGACTATCCGACGCCAAACCTCTCATATATGACAGCCCGCGCAGGAGGAAGGCCGGCTCGCGGCCGGTTCGTGGTCATCTGAAGCAAATTCCGGGAGAAGGTGGAAGTTCGGGATGTCAGGAAAGAATTGGGACAGAGTACCGATCGACGCACAGAGTATCGATGCCCCGCTGTCGCTTGCCGCGGTGTTTCTCGTGGTCACCGTCGCGAGCGAGCAAACCGCCCTCGCAAAGGTCTGCTCGGTACTGGATGGCCTGGACGATCTCGTCAAGACAGTCGGGTTCCGTGATCTTTCCGGCCGCCTGTCGTGCATTGCCGGGATCGGCCGTGGTCTCTGGGATCGCCTGGATTCGGGCAAGTTGCCGAAGGAACTGAGACCGTTTGCCGCAATCAAGGGAACGGCCCATACGGCGCCCTCGACCCCGGGCGACCTGCTCTTCCACATCCGATCCGAACGCCCCGATCTGTGCTTCGAATTCGAACGGATTCTGCTCGACAACCTTGGCGATGGCGTGACCGTCGTCGACGAGGTCTCAGGCTTTCGATATTTCGATGCGCGCGACCTTCTTGGCTTTGTCGACGGCACGGCCAATCCGACCGGTCTCGATTTGCCCGAATCGGCGCTGGTCGGCGACGAAGACGCCGACTTTGCCGGAGGCAGCTATGTCGTCGTTCAGAAGTACCTGCACGATCTCAACGCCTGGTCGCGGACTCCGACGCCCCTCCAGGAGGAGATCATCGGCCGCACCAAGATCGACAATATCGAAATCGATGACGACGATGCGCCGCGCAAATCGCACAAGTCGCTGGCCACGATCGTGGATGCCGACGGCAACGAGCATGACATCCTGCGCGACAACATGCCGTTCGGACGGCCGGGGAAACGGGAATTCGGGACTTATTTTATCGGTTATTCACGGTTTCTCTGGGTAATCGAGAAGATGCTGCAACGAATGTATATCGGCGATCCGCCGGGAGCTTATGACCGGTTGCTTGATTTTTCGACGCCACATACCGGCACGACGTTCTTCGCACCTACCCGCTCCACACTACAAACCCTCATTCAAGCGGCGCAGGGCGGGTGAGGCTTCACATCCCGTGATGACCAACTCGTGTGTTTTTACTTTTTACACACGAGGGTGCGCTGTCGCGCTCGGCATTCCCCACGCCCTCTTTGGGGCGGGACGATAACGATGAGACGTAACTTCGAACGCGTGGCGCTGCGGAAGCGAAGCGTGCCCGCATCGCTTTGCCAGACGGGCAAAGTTTCTTGAAATATTCCTGGCTCAACGTTGTTTACGATCCTGTGGGGTAACCGATGGGGCAGGCCAATGAGCAGGAATGGCCGTTTCAGATCGTCCGGCGCGTTGATGGTGGCGCTGACGGTGGCAGGGTGCGTAACCGATCAGGCGCCGCAGACAGCGGCGGACTTCCGCAAGACAGTATCTTCGGCGGCCATGGGCCAGGTCATCACCTTCGAGGTTGCCCGTCCGGTTCACGACATCGGCAGGACCTTCCAAGCGAAAGCTCCGGAATGCCTCGGGGTAGCCGTCAAAATGAGCGATCGCAGCCCGGGGATGCCTTACTCCGTGACCGCGAGCTACAAGCCGACCGTCGTCGTCGGAGACACGAAGGCGGAATTACGTGTGCAACGCAAGTTCAGCGGCGCCGTATACAACCCCTATGCGGAGCCCGAAGGCGGCAGCTATTTCCTGACCGCCGAAGCGACGGCGATCGGCCCGGCCCGGAGCAAGATCGATATCTACGGAACCAAGGTCGGCGCGGACGAACTGATCCGTGCCGTCACCGGATGGGCCAACGGGCAGAATCTCGGCTGTCCGGATATGACCAAGACTTGACCTCTTCAAATCTCGTGACTGCAGGTCTGGCGCTGGCGCACCATGCAGGAACGACGGAAGAGGCAAGATACAAACCACCAACGCTACCTTCGTCGGACAAGATGCCGCTAGATCGCGCCTCACCCCTGCGCTAGTCTTTCACCCGACCGGTTAAAATAAGGCCGGCACACCAGAGGGAGGACAACGTTGGGAATTCGGGGAGGAATCCGGCTTTTTGCCGCCGCAGCGCTATTGGTCGCCGCGCAGCCTGTCGCCGCGCAGGACACGATTACGGTCTGGTGGGGCAAGGGCTTTTACAAATCCGAAGACGACGCGCTGCTCAAGGTCGTCAAGAAATTCGAAGAGAAGACCGGCACCAAGGTCGAGCTGTCGCAATACGCGATCCAGGACATGATCCCGAAAACGGTGGCGGCGCTGGATTCCGGCACCGTGCCGGACGTCGCCTACGCCGACACGTATGACGTGCAGGCCGGCGGCAAATGGGCCTTCGAGGGCAAGCTCGAGGACCTCTCCGACATTCTGGTGCCGATGAAGGCGAAGTTCGCGCCGAACACGCTGGAGACCGCGTTCCTCCAAAACGGCCAGACCAACAAGAAGGGCTATTACGGCTTCCCGCTGAAGCAGCAGAGTATGCATGTGCAGATCTGGAAGGACATGCTGGAGAAAGCCGGCTTCAAGGAGAGCGACATCCCGACCAAGTGGGAGGACTACTGGTCGTTCTGGTGCGACAAGGTGCAGCCGGCAAGCCGCAAGGCGACCGGTCAGCGCATCTACGGCATCGGCCAGCCGATGGGCGTGGAATCCACTGACTCGCTGCAATCGTTCTACACCTTCATGGATGCCTATAACGTCCATCTGGTCGACGATGACGGCAAGCTCACGATCGACGACAAGGCGCGCGACGGCCTGATCCACGCGCTGAAGGATTATACCGACACTTATATCAAGGGCTGCACGCCGCCCTCTTCCACCACCTGGAAAGATCCGGACAACAACGTCGCCTTCCACAACAAGACGACCGTGATGACGCACAACTTCACGATCTCGATCGCGGCGAAATGGTTTGAGGATTCCACCAATCCGGCGCTGACGCCAGAACAGCGCGCCGCCGGCAAGAAGGCCTATGAAGAGGACATCATCACGGCGTCCTTTCCGAACAGGCCGGATGGTGCGCCGATCAAGTATCGCTCCGACGTCAAGACCGGCGTGATCTTCACCGCGGCGAAAAACAAGGCCAAGGCAAAGGAGTTCGTCGCCTTCCTGCTCCAGGAAGAAAACCTCGGCCCCTATGTCGAAGGCGCGCTCGGCCGCTGGTTCCCGGCGACGATCGAGGGTCAGAAGAGCCCGTTCTGGCAAGCTGACCGTCACCGCAAGGCGGTCTACAACCAGTTCACCGGCGGCACCCAGCCGTTTGATTTCACCAAGAACTACAAGTTCACGATTCTCAACAACGAGAATGTGTGGGCCAAAGCGATGAACCGCGTCGTCAGCGAGAAGGTGCCGGTGGAGAAGGCGGTCGACGAATTGATCGCACGCATCAAGGAGGTCGCGGGGTAGGATTGGCGAAGTAAGTATTTCCCGTGTCCCGGACGCGGCGCACGTTCTTCACGGTGCGCCGCAGAGCCGGGACCCAGAATGATGCAAGGTAAAGAATGGACCCCGGATCAGCAGCGCATCGTTTCACGTTGCGCTGCGTCCGGGGCACGCGGTTTGAGCGTACGGCTGCAATTTCGATCCAAGAGTAACACATATGGCGATCACGATCTCAGCCTCCGACCGAGCTGTATCAGGTGCGCCGCTGGCGCCGCGGCTGTCGACGACGCAGGTCTGGGGCATCGTGCTGATCGCGCCCTATCTGCTCGTGTTTGCCGCCTTCGTGATCTATCCCGTCGCTTACGGCTTCTGGCTGGCGCGGGCGCCATCGAACTACGTCGCGCTCTATAACGACCCGATCTTCGCGCGCGCCGCCGTCAACACGCTGATCTTTCTTCTCATCGGCATCAACATCAAGATGCTGATCGCACTGTTTCTGTCCGGCTTCTTCGTGCAGCAGCGACGCTGGATCCGATGGCTGTCGGTGATCTTCATCCTGCCCTGGGCGGTGCCGTCGATCCCGACCATCCTGTCGGTACGATTCATGCTCAATCCGGAATGGGGCATGGTGAACCAACTGATCTTCAGGTTCACCGGCGATGACGGGCCGAACTGGCTGAACGATCCGGCCGTGGCACTTTCGATGGCGATCGGCGTGCACATCTGGAAATCGCTGCCGTTCTGGACGCTGATCCTGATGACGGGCCGGCTTGCGATCTCGCAGGACTTGTTCGAAGCGGCTGATGTGGACGGCGCGAACTGGTGGCAAAAATTCCGCTTCATCACCTGGCCTTCGATGCAGGCGCTCTATCTCACTTGCACACTGCTCTCGATGATCTGGACGCTGGGGGATTTCAACAGCGTGTATCTGTTGACCGGCGGCGGGCCGGCTGACCTCACGCACGTGCTGTCGACGCTCGGCATCCGGTACCTGCGCCTCGACCAGCTCAACCTCGCGATGGCCTCGATCGTCTGCGCCATGCCACTGGTGCTGGCACTTGTCTATTTCATGATGAAACGGTTGTCGCGATGAAACTTCCCTCGTTACGCGACACCGCGACCGAAGCCCGGCTGCTCCTGATCGGCATTCCCGTGCTGATCTGGACCATGATTCCGATCTACCACATGTTCGTGTTTGCGATCTCGCCCAAGGAAGACGCCTTCTCCGGCAAATTGTGGCCGTCGCATCCGACCCTGCACAATTTCGAAATCGTGTTTTACCAGCAGCATTACTTCTTGCGCGATTTCTGGGTGCAGTTCGGCAATTCGGTCGTGATCGCGGCAGCTGTCGGCGCACTCACGCTGGCGATCGCGACCGCGGCCGCATTTTCGATCTCGCGGCTGCGCGTGCCGGGCGGCCGCATCGTGCTCAATCTCGCGCTGTTCACCTATTTCATCCCGGCAGCGTTCCTCGCCGTGCCGATGTACCGCACCATGGGCAATTACGGCCTGCTCAATACCAGCTGGGCGTTGATCCTCGCCATGGTGACGATCGCCTCGCCCTACGCGATCTGGGTGTTGAAGCAAGCCTCCGATAAGCTGCCGGTCGAGCTCGATGAGGCCGCCGTCATGGACGGCGCGACACCGCTGCAGATTTTCCGCCTGGTCTATGTGCCCTTGATGACGCCATCGCTGGTGGCGATCGGTACCTATGCCGTGCTGCTTGCCTGGAACGAATATCTTTACGCGTTCCTGTTGCTCTCGAACGACCGCGCCATCACGCTGCCGGTCGCGCTCGGCAATTTCCTCGCCGCAGACGACTCGCCGTGGGAATTGTTGATGACGACCGGCTTCATCTACGCGCTGCCGCCGGCGGCGATCTATTACGCGTTCCGCCGCTACATGGTCGGCGGGCTGACCGCGGGCGCGGTGAAGTCGTAGCCGCCAACCGTCATTGCGGGGAGCGCAAGCGACGAAGCAATCCAGTCTTATTTCCACGCTGGATCGCTTCGCTAACGCTCGCGATGACGGTTAGAGCCGCGCGGCGCTCTTGCCGCGGGCGTCGGAGATCTTCGAGGCGAGTGACGCGACGACAATCACGACCGCGATCAGCGCCACCACCAGCGTGCAGATCGCGTTGATTTCCGGCTTTACGCCGAGCCGCACTTCCGAATAGATCCGGATCGGCAGCGTCGCCGAACCGGGGCCGGTGGTGAAGCTTGCGATCACGAGATCGTCGAGCGACAGCGTAAAGGCCAGCATCCACCCGGCCACGACCGACGGCAGAATCAGCGGCAGGGTAACGGCGAGGAATGCGCGGGCAGGATCGCAGCCAAGGTCCATCGCGGCTTCCTCGAAGCTGCGGTCGAGCGCGCCAAGCCTCGCCTGAACCACCACCGCGACAAAACACATGGTCAGCGTCGTGTGGGCGATGACGACGGTCCAGAAGCCGCGTTCAGCGTTGATGGCGACGAACAGCAGCAGCAGCGAAAGGCCGGTGATCACCTCAGGCATCACCAGCGGCGCATAGAGCATGCCGGAAAACAGCGTCCGCCCCCTGAATCTCGCGCCGCGCGAGAGCGCGATCGCCGCGAGCGTGCCGAGCAAAGTTGCGAGCGTCGCCGACACTGCTCCAACACGCAGGCTCATCCAGGCCGCATCGATCATGGCGCTGTCATTGAAGAACTCAGTGTACCAGCGCAACGACCAACCGCCCCACACCGTGACCAGCCGGGAGGCGTTGAACGAATAGATGATCAGGATCACGATCGGCAGATAAAGGAAGGCGAACCCCAGCGCGAGCGCGGCGATGTTGAAGCGCGACAACCTGTTCGAAGCGACCGCCATCACGCTCGCTCCAACTGTCGCCGTTGCAGGCGGTCATACAGCAAGAGGGGCGCGAGCAGCAGAAGCAGAAGCACGACGGCGGTGGCCGATGCCACCGGCCAGTCCTTGTTGGTGAAGAATTCAAGCCAGAGCGTCTGGCCGATCATCAACGCGTCGGACCCCGCCAGCAAATCCGGAATCACGAATTCGCCGACGATCGGAATAAAGCAAAGAAGAGCGCCGGCGCCGATGCCCGGCAGCGATAGCGGGAACGTCACGCGCCAAAACGCCTGTCGCGGCGAGGCGCCGAGATCGTTGGCTGCTTCCAGCAACGCGGGATCCATTTTGGATAGCGTTGCATAGAGCGGCAGGACGATGAACGGCAGATAGGAATAGACGATGCCAAGATACATCGCGCCATCCGTCGACAACCACACCACGGGCGTGGAGACCAGATGCAGCGCCAGCAAAATCTGATTGAGCAAGCCGTCATGCTGCAAGATGTTGATCCAGGCGTAGATGCGGATCAGGAACGAAGTCCAGAACGGAACGATCACCAGCATCATCGCGATCGCCTGCCAGCGCTTCGGCAACCTCGCCATGCCGTAGGCGATGGGATAGCCGATCACGAGCAGAATCGAGGTCGAAATCGCCGCCACGGTGAGGCTGCGCAAATAAGACAGAACATAGAGATCGTCGGAAACAAGCAGCCGGAAATTGTCGAACGACAACGTGGCAAAGGCTGTTTCGATCGCCTCCCAACCCTCGGCGACGTCGAACACCGGCGTATAGGGCGGCTGCGCAATTGCGGTTTGCGACAAGCTGATCTTCAGCACGAACAGGAACGGCACCAGGAAAAACAGCGCCATCCACAGATAGGGCGCGATCGCCGCCAGCCGCGCTGGACGTGTAAAGATCGATGGTGCGCTCATTGCTCCAGTACCACGCAGTCTTCGGGCGAAAACCATGCTACCACGCGCTGGTTCGCGCTATAGGCGTCGAGGTCAAGCCGGGCCGTATTGGCCATCGAGGAGCGCAACACTGCGCCGCTGTCGAGCTTGACCTTGTAGCTCGTCATGCCGCCGAGATAACTGACATCGGTGACCACCCCCTCGAGCCGGTTGATGGCGCGCACATCGTCGGACGCAGGCGCACGGCGCGACAGCCTGACCTTTTCGGGACGGATCGCAACGCAAAGTTCGGTCTTGGTCAGCGGCTCGCGCGGTTGGGCTACATAGACCGTTCCGGCCTCGCTGGTTGCGATGGCGATCCGTCGCGCGATCGCCGGATAAGCTTCCCCGTTCGTTTCGAGCTTGCCCACGATCAGATTGATGTCGCCGACGAATTCGGCGATCCAGCGCGAGCGCGGTGCTTCATAGAGTTCCCGCGGGGTCGCGACCTGTTCGAGACGGCCGGCATCCATCACGCCGATCCGGCTCGCCATTGTCATGGCCTCTTGCTGATCGTGGGTCACGATGATGAATGTCAGACCGAGCCGTCGCTGCAATTCCATCAATTCGAGTTGGGTACTTTCGCGCAGTTTCTTGTCGAGCGCCGCGAGCGGCTCATCAAGCAGAAGAAGTCGAGGCCGGCGCGCCAGCGACCGCGCGAGGGCCACGCGTTGCCTTTGACCGCCGGAGAGCTGGTCGGGCTTGCGTTTCTCGAGCCCATCGAGTTTGACGAGCGCGACCATTTCGCTGACGCGGGCATTGATGTCGGATTTCGACATTCCTGCGCGCTTCAATCCGAACGCGATGTTGTCCCGCACGTTCAAATGAGGAAACAGCGCATAGTTCTGGAACATCATGTTGACCGGGCGCTGATGCGGCGGGACCTGCGCGATGTCCTTGCCGTCGAGCAAGATGCGGCCTGCATCGGGGGCCTCGAAACCGGCCAGCATCCGCAACAGTGTGGTCTTGCCGCAGCCACTCGGGCCAAGCAGCGCGAAAAATTCGCCGGCATGAATGTCGAGCGACAGCGCATCGACCGCGCGAAACTGGCCGAATGTCTTGATCACGGCATCGATGCGCAGGAGTGGCGTGCCGGCGGCCGGCTGCGCAATGGACTGCGGCGAATCCGCCTCTCTCGCGGTCTTCGCGATATCTTCGGTCATGCCAGCCTGCCCCATGGAGGGGCAAGCTAACCCTGCTGCGGTCCCGGCTCAACCGCAGCGCTGTGGACAGTCGCCGGAGAATCGACCCGTAGCGCCGCCGTGGCCATGAAAACCGCCAAGCGTTCGCGATCCTCTTGGGCGATGGTGAGGCCGAGCTTCGTGCGCCGCCAGAGAATGTCGTCCGGGAAGCGCGCCCATTCTCTTGTCATGAGATAGCGCACCTCCGCTTCCGTCAGGTCCGGCCCGAAGCTTTGGCCGAGGTCGACTTTTTCTCTGGCCCCGCCGAGCACCTGATGAAGCCGCGAGCCATAGGCCGAGACCAGGCGCAACGCCTGATCGGCGGTCAAGAACTTCCAGCGCTCCCGCGCGGCTTCGACCTCCGCCTCGAACCGCTCGGGTGGAATATCGCCACCAGGCAGCGGCGTTTGAGCGCTCCAGCGCGGCGACATCGGATAGAACGGCAGGAGACAGGAGACCGCGCGTTCAGCCCGCAGCCGCGCCATCGTGACGTCGCCGCCGAAAATGGTCAGAAGCGGCGCCCTGCGCCGTCGCGCCTCGAACGCCACGGTTCCCTCGCGGGCAAATCTTTTGCCGGGGCGCCCGGTGACGAGATTGACGCCGGCCACCGATCTGATCACGTCGGAGGTATCGATCCGTTCACGAAAATACCGATTGGCCGCGGTGCAGAGATAGGCCACCTCATCCGCAGACATCGCGACCGCCGCCGGGTCGCCCCTGAAATTTCGCGCAACGGTGCCGATCATGGTGAAGTCGCGCTGATAGGGGCTGGCGAAAACCAGCCGTCGGTCCGAGTTCTGCAGGACGTAGACGTTATCGGTCTCAAACAAGCGCCTGACGATGATCTGGCCCAGCTTGACCGCGGCGGTGCGCGGCGGCGGCACCCGCAACACAGTCTCGGCAACGGTCGCGGTCCAGGCGCCGGAGGCGTTGGCCAGCGACCTCGTCGTGATCACCTGGCGATGCCCGCGATCGATCACCACCAGCCGCCAGATATCGCTTCGATCGGCACGCACGCAGCGCGCCCCGGTGCGGATCACCGCGCCCCGTTCCGCGGCATCGATCGCAGTCGTCACCACCAGCCGGGCATCGTCCACCAGGCAATCCGAATATCCGAAGGCCGTTCCGAACGGCCGTTGCAACGCATCGCCAATCGGATGATGGGTGATATCGATCGTGGCCGAGCGCGGCAGGCTGCCGGGCGGGGCCAGACGGTCGTAGAGGTACAATCCCAGGCGCAGCAGCCATGGCGGGCGCTCATCGGAATGCGCGGGAATCACGAAATGCGCCGGCCGCACCAGATGCGACGCGATCCGCATCCAGACCTCGCGCTCAGTCAGCGCCGTGCGTGTCCGCCGGAACGCCCTTCGCTCGAGCACCGAAAGATCGCCCTGGATCAAGCGCCCGCCGGCCGCCGACGCCGCGCCGCCAAGATCCCCCTGCTCGATCAGAATGACCCTCAGGCCGCGTCCGGCGGCGTCCCGCGCTACGCTGACGCCATTCAGGCCGCCGCCGATAATTGCAAGATCGTAGTCCGCCATACATTCTTGTCCCAACTCAGTCACGGCGGGTTCGTTTACAAATGTCAGAACCAAAGGGACACTAGCAAGTATAAAAGCTCCAGTGCGGTCCTGGATTTGGCATTGGCGCGAAGGACTCGCGGAAATACCGAAGCGTATGTCGAATCCGCCGCCCTCGCAGCTATCGCTGCTTCCGTTTCGAACATGTCGTGAAAATGGCGCGCGGCGAAGTTTGATCTAGCCGATCTTGCGCGCGGGCTCGATTGCAGCGCCGGTGCGACCGACCAGCGCGTCGTATTGCTCGATCGGGAACGGTTTGCCGATGAAGTAACCCTGTACGGCATCGCATCCCTGTTCGGCGAGGAAACTGAGCTGTTCCTGGGTTTCCACGCCTTCGGCGACGATCGACATTTCGAGACCGTGACCGAGGCCGATGACCGCGCGCACAATCGCCGCCGATTGTGGGTTGCGTCCCAGATTCATGACAAAGGCACGGTCGATCTTGATCTTGTCGAATGGAAACGCCTGCAGATAGCTCAGCGAGGAGTAGCCGCTGCCGAAATCGTCCATCGAAATTCGTACGCCCAGCCCCTTGAGGCGGCGCAAGAGCGCCAGGCCGCGATCGAAGTCCTCGATCAGCACGCCCTCGGTGATTTCGAGTTCCAGCCGCCCCGGCGCTAGCCCGGTCTCAAGCAGGATCGAATGCACGAGACTGACGACGTCGCCGTGCATGAATTGCGCCGGCGACAGGTTGACCGCGATTTGCAGCGGCACCGGCCAGGAGGCGGCCTCGCGGCAGGCTTCCCGGAGAATCCACTGGCCCATCTCGAAGATCAGGCCGCTTTCTTCCGCCAGCGGAATGAAATCGGACGGCGGCACGAAACCGCGCACGGGGTGACGCCAGCGCGCCAGCGCCTCGAAGCCGATGATTTCGCTTTTGCCCGACTGAAGCGACGACGCCTGCGGTTGGTAATAAAGCGAGATTTCCCCGTTCTTGATGGCGATCGAAAGATCCTGGTGCAGCACGCGCCGATCGCGGATCTGCTGATCCATCTCCGGTTCATAGATGCTGATGGTACCACGCGATTTCGCCTTGGCGCGCGATAGCGCCGCTCCGGCGTTGGCAAGCAGGGACGCAGCGTCCGCGCCATTATGCGGAAATATCGAGATGCCGGTCGTCAGGCCGGTGCGGACCGATTTGCCGTCGATCATGATTTCCCTGGCCATCGTCTCGGCCAGTTGTTCGGCCAGCAACATGCCGGCAATCGGCTGCTTGCCGTCGATGATCAGTCCGAACTCGTCGCCGGAAAGCCGCGCCACGACGCCGCCGCGTGCGGACGCCTGCAACCGCTGCGCCACTTCGATCAAGAGTTTGTCGCCGGTGTCATGGCCGAACACGTCGTTGACTTCCGTCAGACCGTCGAGGTCGATCGACAGGACGGCGAATTCCTCTTCCGCTTCGGAACAGGCCTCGATCATCTGGGTGAGCGCCTGCAGGAACGCAGCGCGGTTCGGCAAATCGGTCAGCCCGTCGTGATAGGCCATGTGCGCCATGCGCGACTCGGTCTGCCGGCGGTCGGTGACATCTTCGTGAGTCTTGATCAGATATTGCGGCTCGCCGGCATCATCGAGCACGGTCACCCGGCGCGTCAGGAACAGCCGCAGGCCATCCTTGGTGCTGATCGGGTGCTCCTCGGTGAGAGGCCGGCGCTTCTTGAGCGCCGCCTCGTCGCGCGCCATGATGAGCTTGGCTTCGCGCTCATTGAAGATTTCCGCCGCCGTCAGCCCCGCGACCTCTTCACGACGGCGGTTGAGGATGATTTCCGCACTGCGGTTTGCCAGAAGGTATCGGCCGTCACTCGCCCGTTCGACCGTCAGCGACACCGGAATGTTGTCGACGACCAATTCGAGGAACTTCTTGGTGTTCTCCAATTCGTGGGAAAGCACCTTGCTGTCGGTCACGTCGTCGAACAGCGCAATCAGGAATTTTGGCTCGCCTCTGTCGTTGCGGGCAATCACGCGGCTGGAAGCCAGGACCCGCTTCTGCGAACCACGCTCGACCACGAATTCGTTGCTGAACTGGCCTCCCGTTGCCTTCAGCGCAGCGCGGTCGGCCGCCTCGATGCCGGCCGCGGTGTCGGGCGTGAAAATCTCTTCGGCGCGCTTGCCGATGATGAAATCCCTCGGGAAGCGTGAAAAGCGCTCGAACGCACGGTTGGCGAAGATGTAGCGGCCATCCTCGATGCTTTTGGCGGCCACGCAGACCGGAATGTTTTCCAGCACGGATTCGAGGAACTGTTTGGTCGAGGCGAGTTGCCGCGAGAGCTCGCGCTGCTCGCTGCAATCCTCGTGCGTCGCGATCGATCCGCCGTTCGACAATGGAAAATATTTGACGTGAACGGATTGCCCGTTCGACAGCTCGGTGACGAGGCCCTCGGGGTCGCCCGCCTGGGCATAGAACTCCTCGACGCTGATATCGAGCACACCGCGCTCGCGCCGCAGTTCGAGCAGTTCCTTGCCGGTCATGGTCGGCGTGATGTCGGAACGCGAAAGGCCGTAAATCTCGAGATAACGGTCGTTAAGGAAAACAATCCGTTGCCGCGCGTTGGTGATCACCACGCCCTGCTTGAGATTATTCAGGGCGGAACTGACGAACGCATTTCGGCGCAGTTTCGATTGCTTGACCCGGCGCAGCGTCGACATGACCCACAACCCGACAGCGATCAGGAAGCAGCAGATAACCAGGCCGCCGAGCACGACATCCGAGATCACTTCCGGATCGGCCGCATTGAAATAGCCGACAAGGCTGGATTCCGCACCCGACGCAACGGCGGCCCAGACGGACGCAACCAGGCACACCACGATTCCTGCCGGAATCATGATCCCGCCGCCTGCCTGCCAGTCCTTGTCAACCATCGGTCACCCGCGGATTTCTGCGGCTGACTTTCTAGCTTCACGGGTTTGGATCAGGTAAACGCGTACCCCGACCTGGCCCTTTTGCGGTGCGAAATTGCGCCAATTGCCCGGACATGATTAATGGATCGCTAATGATTCGACCCGACCAAGTTCCAGAACAAATCCAAAGAGTTGCGTAAACAATCGAAGCACAACCAAAACCCCGATCGAGCAGGTCACTTAACGCGATAGTTGCATCAACCAACTCGCCCGCTGCCCCCACAACCAAACATACCCGGATCAGAATTTCTTCCATGGAAAAGGTCGAATGCGTCGTCATCGGTGCGGGAGTGATCGGCCTTGCCGTGGCGCGACGGCTGGCACAAAGCGGCCGCGAGGTGATCGTGCTGGAGGCGGCCGAGGGGATCGGCACCGTCACCTCCTCGCGCAACAGCGAGGTGATCCACGCTGGCATCTACTATCGGGCGGGCAGCCTGATGGCGCGGATGTGCGTCAGCGGCAAACAGGCGCTCTACCGCTATTGCCGCGATCAGGGCATTGCGCATCGCAATTGCGGCAAGCTGATTGTCGCAACGACTCCCAAGGAGAGTGAAAAGCTGCAATCGATCAGGGCGCATGCCGAGGCCAACGGCGTGGCCGACTTGCAGACGCTTGACCGCGAAACAGCGCGCGCGCTGGAACCGGCGCTTCATTGCGAGGCGGCCTTGCTCTCGCCCTCCACCGGCATCATCGACAGCCACGCCTACATGCTGGCGCTGCGCGGCAATGCCGAAGATGCAGGTGCGGCCTTTGCATTCCACACCCCGCTACTCGGGGCGCGCGCACGCGACGGTCGCATCGAGATCGACGCCGGCGGAGCCACCCCGATGTCGCTGGAGTGCCGGCTTCTGGTCAACGCCGCAGGCCTTGGCGCCACCTCGGTTGCGCGCAGCATCGACGGCATGCCGGTCGAAATGATTCCACCGACCTATCTTGCCAAGGGCAATTATTTCAGTTGCTCGGCGCGGGCGCCGTTTTCGCATCTGATCTATCCGGTACCCGAGCCCGGCGGCCTCGGCGTCCATCTCACGCTCGATATGGCGGGACAGGCACGGTTCGGCCCCGATGTGGAATGGGTCGACGGCATCGACTATTCGGTCGATCCCGCCCGGGCGGAACGGTTCTATCCAGCGATCCGCCGCTACTGGCCGGCTTTGCCAGACGGTGCGCTGATGCCGAGTTATTCCGGCATGCGGCCGAAGATCGTGCCGCCGGCGGTGGCTGTGCAGGATTTCCTGATCCAGGGGCCGAAGGAACACGGCATCGGCGGCCTGATCAACCTGTTCGGCATTGAATCGCCGGGCCTGACGTCGTCGTTGGCGATCGCGGATTATGTCGGCGAGCTTGCAGAAGCGTGAGAGCGCTTATCTCAAGCACAACGTCACAACTGGTCGGCATCAACAATGCCGACCGGCCGCCGCGATCAAAGCTAATATCAGGACTGTGCTGGGCTGATTAATGCAACGTGGCGCTGGCGCAATGCCTCAGGCGCTCAATCTCGTCCTTGACCATCAATTTCCGGCGCTTGAGTTCGACAATCTGCAAGTCATCTGTTGAAAGGTGTAGAAGAGCATCGTGCAATTCGTTTTCGAGAACCTTGTGTTTGCGTTCCAGTTCAACGAGATGCGCGTGTATTGCCATTCGAAACCTCCTCGGTTGGACTAAGACCTCAGATTCGATCCGGACAGTGAAGTCTACACCAAGGCTCGAATCTGTCGATGGCTTTGCAGGACACGATCCTCATATTTCACCGACATCTGTAACGAATCGTGAGCATCGAGCCTGCTAACGTCTGCGGCCGGTCGGCGTTTGGTGCGGGAACTCGCAGCAAAACAATCAACTAGCGCGGAAGTCGTCACGCTCGGCGGCCGCCCAGGAGCGGCCCGTCGCGTGCCACAACTTCGCATGCTTTCGCCCCTTCCAGGCCGCCTTCGAAGCGGCTTGCGGAGCAGCTTGCCTCGGAGGATATTCGTGTTCGGCTTGAACTTTTCGCAAATCTCATCCGCGTTTTCGATTAAGTGAACCATGACCGACGAAGATGAGCGCGAACTCCAATCCGAGCTCGCGAGGTTGCAACAGGAACACCGCGATCTCGACGCGGCGATTGATGCGCTGCACCAGTCGCCGGCGCCCGATTTGTTGCGGCTGCAACGGCTGAAGAAACGCAAGCTGCAGTTGCGCGACCGTATCGCCTTCATCGAAGACCAGATCACCCCCGACATCATTGCCTGAGGCGGCGTGCCGGCGCATTCCGCGCAAAAAGGTCCTTGACTTTTTGAGAACAAAATAGGAACATTTCGGCGGTGTCGACTTCGCGCTTTGAGGAATTACGCCATGCCCGAACCCGCTTCGTTTCCCTACAGCCCGAGCTACGAACAGGCCTGCGACCGGTTGATCGCAATGTGCAACGGCGATGCGCGCAGCACCATCAAAGCCCTAATCCTGGCGAACGAGTACCTGGAAATCGAATTGAGCGAGTTGCGAACGAAAGCGTCGCACCTGGGCGCGTCGGCCAGACAGTCCCGCGCCAGAAGAGACACAGCCTGATCCATCAGAAGGTGGGAGCCGCGCAAATGGCCAACGTTACTTATTACGTCGCGATGCCGTTTTTGCAGGATGAAGCCGGCTTGCCGGTCGCGGGTGCTGCGGAAGAGTGTCATCATTCGAGCGCCGCATTGCGGCGCGCCGAAGCGATGTCGCGCGCGAGCGGCAGTATCGGCGCGGTGGCCTTCTGCCGCAGCGGCGATCCGATGGTCGGCGAGTTTGGCGATGCGCGCGTGCTGCAGAAATTCGGACAGGTGCCGGACGACCTCGCCGGGCTATAGAAATTTCAGCGCAATTCACGGAAAAACGCGCGCACCTCGTGGGCGAGAGCTTCGGGTTGTTCGAGCGCGGCAAAATGGCCGCCTTTTTCCATGATGCTCCAGCGCCGGATGTTGGTGTGCACGCGCTCGATAGCGCTGCGCGGAGGTTTCAGGATTTCACGCGGGAATCGCGCATAGCCGGTCGGAACCGTAATGACCTCGCCGGGCGGCAGAATCGCGGAGCCATGCAGCCTGGCGTAATAGGGCCAGAATGACGATCCGATCGCGCCGGTGAACCAATAGAGCGAGATATCGGCGAGCATACGGTCACGGCTGATCGCGCTTTCAACGTCGCCATCGCAATCCGACCAGGCACGGAATTTCTCCACGATCCAGGCCGCCAGGCCTGCGGGCGAATCCGTCAGCGCAAAGGAAAGCGTCTGCGGCCGCGTTCCCTGAATCCATTGATAGCCGGTTTCCTCGCGGTTCCAACGCGCCAACTCGCCGAGATAGCGCTTCTCTTCGTCGGTCGGATTTTGAAACGCGCTTGCCTCGCGCCCTGCCGCGGCCCACAGGTTGATGTGGATGCCGATCATCTTTTCGGCATGGGCGTAAGCGAGCCGGCTGGTGATGGCCGCGCCCCAATCGCCGCCTTGCGCGGCAAAACGCGAGAAGCCGAGCACGTCGTGCATCAGCGCGGAAACACAGTCCGCCATTTCGGGGACGCCGTATCTTTTTTGACCGGGCTTGAATGAAAGCCCATAGCCCGGCAAGGACGGTGCGATCACCGTAAAGGCATCGCGCGAATCGCCACCGAACCGAGCTGGGTCGGTCAGGCGCGGGATGATGTCGAGAAATTCGAACACCGAGCCCGGCCAGCCATGCAGCAGCAACAGCGGCATCGGGTTTTCGCCGACGCCCGGGACATGCAAATAGTGCAGGTCGATGCCGTCGAGAGGCACGCGGAATTGTGGAAACGCGTTGAGGGCCGCCTCTTCCACCCGCCAGTCAAACCCGCCGCGCCAATACTCCACGAGGCTGCGCAAATAGACGACATCAGTGCCATATGACCAGGCTTCGCCGGGCGCGGAATCAGGAAAGCGCGAACGGGCCAGCCGGTCCTTTAGATCGGCGATATCGGCGTCTGCAATGCGAAGCGTGAATGGCTCAGGCTTGCTCATGATGCGGCTCGGCTGGCTGGAGGAAACGGCAAGGGCTCTTCCGCAGGTTCGTGTCAGACTTCGTGGCGCCGCTGCGCCTTGCGCACATACATCGCGCAGTCGGCGTCTACCAACGCCTTCGCGGCTTCCGAATGCGGCCCGAGAATCGCGACACCCGCGGAGACGCCGGTCGCAACCGTGTGGCCCTCGAAGGTAAAACCAAGGCGGTCGATGTCTTCCTCAAACGCTGCCGCCTTGGCATGCGCATCGGTTTCGCTGAGGTTCCACAACAGCAGCGCAAACTCGTCGCCGCCGAGCCGTCCGATCACATCGGAGGAGCGGACCTGTTGCGACAGTACGGCAACGATCGCCTTCAGCACCTCGTCTCCTGCCGCATGGCCGAAATTGTCGTTGATCGGCTTGAGCCGATCGACATCAAGCACGACCAGGGCCCCGCTGGCCTGATAGCGCTGGATATAGGAAATGGCGCGGCCGAGCTCGCGCTCGAAACCGCGCCGATTGGGAATCCCGAGCAGGAAATCCGTCTCAGCCGCCGCTTGCAAAGCCTCGATGCGCGCATTTGCCTTGGCGATCTGCATTTTGAGCTGGCGGATTTCGGCCTTTGCATCGCTCCTTGCCGCCGGGGGCCGCGTGACCGGCGCGGCGCGGCGCACCAGCGCCTTGCCGGCTGCCGGCGCGCCCTTGCGCCGTTTCGCGGTTCGCGCGGCGCTCGCCCTGGCTTTTTTCTTCATCGCTTTTCCTTAAAGCGTCGATTTCGGCTTCGAAACCGCCCTGCGGGCCCACCTTAATCTTAACCCCGCTGGCCGTTTCTGCACTCAAGAAGGCTTGCTCGTTCGCACCAAGACAGGATAGTCCATTGTCGATCCCTTGCTAATCTTGCCGAACAGAGGGCCGATCCTATAATCCGGCCCTGAGTTTTGGATTCCGCCAGAAGAATTAACGACATGCCTACGCCAATCGCCATCATCATGGGAAGCCAGTCGGACTGGGACACCATGCGCCACGCCGCCGAAACACTCGGCGCGCTGGGCGTTGCTTGCGAGAAACTCATCGTCTCCGCCCATCGCACACCGGAACGGCTTTATGCTTTCGCCAAGGGTGCGAAAGCAGCCGGCTTCAAGATCATCATTGCCGGTGCGGGCGGCGCCGCGCATCTGCCGGGCATGACCGCCTCGCTGACGGAACTTCCGGTCCTCGGCGTGCCGATCGAATCGAAGGCACTGTCGGGCATCGATTCGCTCTATTCCATCGTCCAGATGCCCGCCGGCGTTCCCGTCGGCACGTTGGCGATCGGCAAAGCCGGTGCGATCAACGCGGCACTCTTGGCTGCAAGCATGCTGGCGCTGAACGACAAGGCGCTGTCGGAACGGCTTTCCGCCTGGCGCAAGCAGCAGACTGACGCGGTCGCGGAGCACCCGGAGAAGTCCGCGTGACGCGGGTGGTGCTGAAGCCGGGCGATACCATCGGAATTGTTGGCGGCGGACAGCTCGGCCGGATGCTGGCCATGGCCGCAGGACGCCTTGGGCTGCGCTGCCGGGTGTTTTCGCCGGATCCGGATTCGCCGGCCTTCGACGTCGTGGCCAATGCGACCTGCGCCGAATATGCCGATGTCGAGGCGCTTGAGCTGTTCGCAAGCGACGTCGACGTCATCACCTATGAATTCGAAAATGTGCCGGCGGCATCCGCGATGATCCTGGCAGCGCGGCGGCCGGTGCTGCCCGATCGCAAGATTCTCGAAACGACGCAGGATCGCCTGGTCGAGAAGGATTTCGTCACAGCTCTCGGCATCAAGACCGCCGGCTATGCCGATGTCTCATCGCCCCAGATATTGCATGCAGCGATCGCGAAAATCGGCCTGCCCGCCGTGCTCAAGACCCGCCGCTTCGGTTATGACGGCAAGGGCCAGACGATGATCCGCGCGGGCGACGATCCGGATCGCGCCTGGGACGACCTCGGCACCAAATCGGCGATCCTCGAGGCCTTTGTTCCATTCGAGCGCGAAATTTCGGTGATCGCCGCCCGGTCCGCCGATGGCCGCGTCGAATGTTTTGACGTGACTGAAAACGAGCACCGGGATCACATCCTCAAGATCTCGCGCGTGCCCGCAGCCATATCGGAGACGCTGGCAGCACAGGCCCGCGACACGGCTCAACGGATCGCGGACGCGCTCGATTATGTCGGCGTGCTGGCGGTCGAGATGTTCGTGGTGCCGGGCGACGACGGGCCGCAGATTTTGGTCAATGAAATCGCGCCCCGCGTGCACAATTCAGGGCACTGGACGCTGGACGGCGCGTCGATCTCGCAATTCGAACAGCACATCCGCGCAATCGCCGGGTGGCCGCTCGGCAAGCCGCTCCGCCATGGCAAGGTCACCATGACCAACCTGATTGGCGACGAGATCAACAGCTATGGGGAATGGCTTGCCGTTCCCGGCGCAACCGTCCACCTCTACGGCAAGGGCACACCCCGGCCGGGGCGCAAAATGGGACATGTCACCCGCGTGATCCCACCTGAAAGACCGCCGAAAACCGCGTGAGCGGTACCCCCGGGGGGCGGGTTTCAGCGCGATCGGCCCGTCTATTTTTGCTTGCGGTGGTGGACATTAGCACCTTTGTCTGATACATCCGCGCGCTCAAAGGTCGGGTGCTTGGCTTTTTGCCGGCCCTTTGATCTTACCAGAATCCAAACCGATCAATTGAAAGAGGATGCCGCGTGCAGGTTCTCGTTCGCGATAACAACGTCGATCAAGCCCTCAAGGCGCTGAAAAAGAAGATGCAGCGCGAGGGTATTTTCCGCGAGATGAAACTCCGCGGTCACTACGAAAAGCCCTCCGAGAAAAAGGCCCGTGAAAAGGCCGAAGCCGTGCGTCGCGCGCGCAAGCTGGCCCGCAAGAAGCTGCAGCGTGAAGGCCTGCTGCCGATGAAGCCGAAGCCGGTGTTTGGCGCCGGTCCTGGCGCCGAGCGCGGTGGTCCGGGCGGCGGCCGTAGCGGTCCGGGCGGACCTCGCGGGCCGCGCTGAACGATTAATTTTCGGACATGAATTTCTTCAACGCGGGCCGCTTGGCTCGCGTTGTTGTTTATATGCCTTCGTCCGTAAACCTACTGGCGATTTGGCCGATGCATTTCGCAGCGGAGCGCGCTACCACTTAGCAGGTGAGCGCGTGAGTATCCCGTTCGATGACTGTGCCGGTTCCCTTTTCCGGAAATTTGCGCCACATACCGCGCACATCGGCAGCGATTGCGCTGGCGGCGATCGCATCGGCTGCGGTCGCGCTCGGCGGCTGTTCGATGACGCTAGGATCGTTGACGAACTCCACGGAACCAAAGGAAGAGCCGGCGCAAATCACCTCTTCGACCAACATCGCCTCACTCGGTGAGACCATCAAGAACAACCCCGATAATCCGCAAGCCTATAATATGCGGGGGTCTGTGCTGGCGCAGGCTGGAAAGACCGAGGAAGCGCTGGCTGATTTCAACAAGGCGATCAGCCTCGATCCCAATTACGGACAGGCCTTCGCCAACCGCGGCCAGATCTTTCGCAAGACCAAACGTCTCGACCAGGCGATGTCCGATTATGAACGGGCACTGGCGCTCGATGCCAATTACGCGCCAGCCTGGCTTGGCCGGGGCCTGGTCCACAAGGCGCGGGGCGAAGCGACCCAGGCGCTCGAGGATTTCAACAAGGCGATCGCGCTACGCCCCGACGACGCCGAGGCCTATTACAATCGTGGCCTGCTCTATCAGAGCGAGAAGCAACACCAGTTCGCGATCGAGGACTTCACCGCGGCCAACGGCCTGGTGCCGCAGCAGCTTGAACCCTTGCTCGGACGCGCGCTGAGTTATCTGGCGCTCGGCAAGGCCAAGGAGGCCGCCAACGATCTCGACGAAGCCGTGCAGGACGATCCGCAAAACGTGCAAGCCTGGATGACCCGCGGGCTTGCCTATGAACGTCTGGGCGACAAGAGCAAGGCCGCCGGCTCCTACGGCCGCGCCATCAACCTGCGTCCAAAGGATGAAGCTGCGCGATCCGCCTTCGCCCGTGTCGGCGGCAGACCCGGCCAGAGCTACGAGACGTTCTGAAATGATTTGCTAAAGCATGATCCGGAAAAGCGTGAAGCGGTTTTCCCTCGCGACAAATGCAAAGCGTTTGCGCGGAGATCATGCGCAAACAAACAAGCTGCGCCGGGCCAGCCAATTCAGCGACAGGGCCGATTGGCGGCCGAATCACTGTTGCTTGTTAGGCAACACCGAGTTGAACAGCTTCTTGGTGGCCGAGAGCACATCTTCGGCAACATTCGGCCGCTTGGGCGGCGGTTGCTGATCCGCCGCATCGGCGCGCAGATCAAGCGGCGCGCCGGCCTGCTCGGGAATATCAGCCGGTGGGGTCGGATGCAGCGGGTCATTGGTGCGCGCGACGGCCGGCTTGCTCTCAACCGGCGGGGTCGACACCATGATCGGCGGCGGCAACGGCTGAAGTGAGGGGGCAGCCGCAACTGGCACCGAGGCAGGCGCCGGTGCGGTCGGGGTAGCCATAACACGAGCCGGTTCAGCAGCCTTGTCGGCGGCTTTGGGCGATTCCGGTAGTCGGGCGCTTTCCTGCACACGGGGAGCAGGCTCAGTGCCGCGCAGGCGCTCGATGGCCGCCCGCGCCAGATCATTGGCATCCGGTGTCGCCGCAGTATCGGCCGGCGGAGCGGTAACGGGGGCCGCAACCACAGGCTCGGCAGCCTTTTCAGCCGCGGGCGGGGCCTTGGACGCGGCCTTCTCGCGCGGGGCGGGCTGGTGGCGGCGCGTATCGGCCGGCGCGGTCGGCGGAATGCTGGCGGTTTCCGAGGGCTTATCGGCCTTGTCGGTGGCCTTTTCGGCGGGCTTTTCGATCACGGATTTGTCAGCGGATTTGTCGATAATGGACTTTTCCGAAATACCCTTCGCCCGGACACCCGGCTCGGGAAGGTTGCCGAGATCGGCCGATCGCTCGGCTGGCTTCGAATCAGCCTTTGAGGCCGCCTTTTTCGGGTCGGCCATGGACTTGGGGTCAGCCGTCGACATTGCGGCAGCGGTAGCGGGAGAACCTGCCGGCGGCTTGGTGTTGATGTAATGATTAACGATATAGGCGCCGAGGATGGTCGCAATCACCGACGGAAAAATGTCCATCGCAAATTTTGAAGCCAATTTCAGCATGCCGACAACTCCCGCGCGGGCCCAGATGCCCGAGCTTTGAGGCATA
>Ga0210397_10000139_pt1 | contig 54296 bp, 99 predicted proteins | sample IncBWH2OmetaG_FD_160126 | JGI IMG/M metagenome (GOLD analysis project Ga0210397, IMG submission 160126) | Forest soil microbial communities from Barre Woods Harvard Forest LTER site, Petersham, Massachusetts, United States - Inc-BW-H-2-O ...
GATGCGGCGGCGATGGCCAACTGGATCCATCACCACGGCATTCTGCCGCGTCAGCAGATCCAACCGGGCCAGGAAGAAGGCTCCAAGTACAATGCCAACTCCATCGCCGTCCTGAAAGCTCTGGCTGGGACATGGCTCAAAGAAGTAGGGGCACCCAAGACCCCGAACTTCGCCGGGAACCTGACCGGACGAACGCTCGAAGCCACTATCGATGTCTGGGCCGCCCGGTTCCTCAAACGCCTGGGTTACGAAGGTCACGGCCCCGGCCCCTGGCGAGCGCAAGGGAAGTCCGAACCGGGAGTCAACTCTCTGGATTTCGCTTTCAGCCAGGATGCGATGCGGCACGCGGCAGACGAGATTACTCGGCGCACCGGCAAGAAGATGAACCCGGACGATCTTCAAGCGATAGCTTGGTTTGCCGAGAAGCATCACTGGGAAAAGCAGGGGTGGACACGGGGAGCTGGGGCCGAGAAATCCAGCTTTGATGATGTCGCAGACCTCGCTTTCCCAAAGACCGGCGAACCGATGACCTCGGCGGACCTGCGGAAGCATTATGGGGCGATTCAGGAAGAAGCCAAACGGGTCAAAGCCCGGGTCAAAACGGCCAAGAACTATGTCGGTCACGCGGATCCCAAGATGCGCGCCAAACTGGAGCCCTATATGGAAAAACACGGCTTGACCCATGAGCAGGTCCACGGTCCAGAGGTCGAAGAAGAAGACGAGGATGAAGCGGCCTAGCGTTGCGCATAACTTGTGATATAATCATCGATGGCCAAGAAGAAACAGTCACCCGAGGATATCGCCAGTCAGTTCTCCGATGACGAGATGGAGGGTATAAAAAGGTACGGCCAAGCTCTGGGAGGAAAGCCAACTCCGTTCGATGAAGAAGTCGAAGAGCACCTGACCGGGATGGAAGCCAATGCCGCCAAGATGCGTGCCGCCCAGACCGGCGGCGGTGACCAATCGCTGGGCCCCAGCGACATTGATCAGGCCGCCGTCAAACAGGGACAAGCCGCCAGCAGACAGGCGGACCAGCAAGCTGCTCAGAAAGCTGCCCAGGCGCAAGCTGCGCAAGCGCCGGTAAACGCTCCTCCAGCTCCGTCAGGGCCGGTAGGCACCACTATTCCCTTTGCGGCTCAGAAAGGCGCTACTGGAGGCGCTGGGAACACTCAGCCGCCATCTCAGGCCGCCCCTCCACCGCAACCACCGGCACCCGGTGAGGCTCCCGAAGAGGACGAAGGAGAAGATCCTTCGACGCAATTTCCTCCTTGAAAAATTAAATGCATGCGCAACGCTACCGTAGTATAGCGGTATATGCGCATTCATACTGATCCATTTGAAACCGTTCTTCCCAAAGAACGGTTTTTTACTCCCCCTCCTAAACCAGAAACCGCTCCCAGGCGGCCTGTCTGGAGCTTTGTGATCTGCGGCGGCATTCTTTTGGCCGCCATTCTGACTGTCACCCGGCCCCAGCCGATGACAGGACCGGCGGCACCGAGCAGGGAAGTACAAGCTCCTTCCGCCGCTGGCTCACGGCCTTTGCCTGACCCTTCGCCGGTTCCCCGGGCGATGCCGGTCGCGGTCACCACAGCCCCTCGGGCTCAGCTCCTCCATATTCGCCCCATCGGGGTCTTCGAGAACGACACCATGCCAGACGGACGAGTCTTAGGCACCACCTACAGGGGAGAATTGGCTGATGTGGCCAATCTGCCAAAGTTCGGGCAGCTAGGTGATATGTGGTACACGAGACGCGACGGACATTGCTGGGTCTTGGCCCCAATTTATGCTGGCAGCCAAGCCACTGGCTGGGTAGATCCATAGAAGTCGAAACTGCGGGGTGGAGCAGCGGTCAGCTCGCATGGCTCATAACCATGAGGTCGAAGGTTCAAATCCTTCCCCCGCTAGCGTTGCGCATTCATCATAATGCCGAAAAAAACGTTGATTTTCAACGGTTTGCGAAACAAAAAAGGGGTTTCTCTTGATTTTTCCCTGATCCGCTGCGATGATCGAAATCAAGGTAACTGTCTCCTCATTGAATGGCGTTTGTCACTGGTGAGTTGGACTTGCATATCGATACTCAGCCGTCCAGGTTACGGAATTTCCTGGGCGGCTTTTTCGTTGAGGGGAGCGGGATGAAACTGGGCAGCCAATTCACTACCCTTTTTAGTGACGGTGAAACTCCAGTCCTGCTTGAACAGGTTCTCGCCTAAGCTTCTGAGCGCATACTTGGCGAGGTTGGCCGGGATGGTGTGCGACCTCGTGAACTCAGCTAAGACGTAATCATAGAGCGCCTTGTCAGCGCCCAACCGCGTACCGATGACCAGCGCGGCAATTGAGATATCAATCGCGCATTTCTGATCTCCGAGGCTGAGCTGATCAAAAGCGTTAGAAGCCACTACGGCATCATCCCGGAAGCCCCGGTGCCGCCCAAGCCCATCAGGCCGCCGCCGAGCGTTGGTAATTTGGCCTTACCCTTCGGCTTTTTCTTGGAGAGTGGTTTTACGGGAGCTGGTGGAGCTGCTTTGGCAGCCTTCTTCTTGGGCGGACTTTTCTTAGGGGCCATATCAATCCTCTTCCGGGTTCCAGATGGTGTAAATCCACCCTGTCACATAATAACCAAAGATCGCGACTGAAATCATGATCGTTGCTGAAAAAACCAGCGTAGCTATCGCGATCAATGTTTCGCGATAATCGGTCACACCGGCTCCGTGAAAATGAGAGCAGGACCGCTGCCGTGGCTCAGGTCCAGGTTGCCGTCAGGACCGTTCAACCAGATCGCATCGATACCGGCTCTCAAGCTCCCAACCCAGGCTGAAGCAAAAAGCAGGTTCCCCGGCGACTGATATCCGGTGAGATTAATGGTGCCGGTATCGAGCTGTTTCTTAAGATCGATGGCGTACTCAAGGGCGGTTGGTTTTGTCGGGGTCAGATATCCCGGGCTCAGTTTCTGGCCATCGAGGACGGTCAATAGTTTTTGCAGGGTTCTCATGTTTTTCTCCTTCGTTTTTAGGACCTTCCAGCCCGAGGTTTCTGGGCCGTTTGCCAGTTGAGATAGGCTTTTGTGAAAGATCCCTGAGAATGGCGTAGGCCGCATTAGCCAGCCGAACAATCTCATAAGCGTGATTGTATTCCTGGGCCACAGCCACTTCCACCCAAGCCGAATCCACCACGATGACCCGGCCATCACCGTAATGGCGAATATGTAAAGGGTAGTGTAGCTCCAGCTCGATTCCGAACTTTTAGCTGTTCACTTGCGCGAAGGCAATGCTACTTTCAAAGCCAAGCGCGCATCTCCGTGGGAGTCCACGGCTTGAGCAACTTCTTAGGACAATTTCCCAGCTACAGCCAGCTCCCACCCATCGATGGCGCGACCGTCTTTGTTGGCGATTCGGCGTACACCCTCGATGACGGCGGCTACTGGATCGGCAAACAACCATCGGCCCCTCCCGGTGCTCTGCCTCAATGGCTGTTTATCGATACCCTTCGCGGCGCTCCAGGCCCAACGGGGCCTCCTGGTGTGGGCTTACCAGGGCCGCAAGGCCAGATTGGACCCCAGGGCCGTAACGGGTCGCCTGGGCCTCAAGGGCCGCCAGGACGCACCACCTTCAGCTATCTCTCGGTCCCTTGGAGAGTTCCTGACCCCGCCAATAGCGTCCCGCAGCTGACCAGTGTCACCGACACCTCCTGGATGACTCCAGGGCTTTTGGTTTATATCCCGGTCGCGGGAACCTTCACGGTAATCGGATCCCCTCCAGACGGCTTTACGGTCTATCTGGCCAATTCCGGCGACCCTAATAACGCCGCACCCGGCACCATGATCGCTGCCGGAACCGGCGTTGCTCCAGCCAATGCGCGTGGACCTTTGGGTCCGCAGGGTCCGGTGGGTCCTGCTGGGCCTCCTGGACCCCAAGGCGTTTCAGGAACCAGTGTCTACACCACCTTGTCGCAGCCTTTCTCGATTCCAACCACCACCGGAATCGCTTTCGTGGTCGATGCCAGCTCTTTTGCCGCCGGTCAGATCGTCTACGTGGAAGCCGGGGAATATTTCTCGGTTCAGGCGACCGATGACACGGCCAATACTCTGACCTTAGTCAACCAGAATTATCCTGGCGGCCAGCCGCCCGGAACCGTGATCCCGGCAGGCAGCAATGTCTCAGGAACAGGACCGCAGGGGCCGCAAGGGGCTCAAGGCCCAATAGGACCGCAGGGGCCGCAAGGAATTCAGGGCGTGGCGATGACCGGCACGGTCGCGATGTGGTGCACCCCCACCGCTCCCGGCGGCTGGATCTTGTGTCAGGGCCAAGCAGTCTCAAAGAGTCAGTACTCCGCGCTCTACTCGATCATCAGCGATACCTTCCGCAACCCCTCCAACAGTGATCAATCGACCTTTAACGTCCCAGATTTCCGCGATGTTCTCCCAGTCGGATCCAGTGCCACTAAAGCCTTAGCCTCCAAGGGTGGGGCTGCCACCGTAACTCTAGTCACGGCTAACTTGGCCTCGCACACCCATACATTGGGGAACCACACCCATGTGGGCGCGAATCACACGCACTCGATGCAGGGTCACACTCATGCGGGGGTTAATCACCTTCACGGGATGGATCACTACCATCTGATCGGAGCAGGCCAATTCAGCCATACCCACGGACTCTTCCAGGGCATTGTTGGGATGAACAATCCAGTGCAAGGCTTGGGGCCTGGGGGTGCTCAGTATTTCACTCCGCAAAATATCGCCATTTCAAACGCCACCTTGCCTCAAGGCAATACGGTTTACGCCAGCCAGACCAATAGCGCCTGGGCCAACACCGGCGCTGCGGACAGAGACTTGACTACAGGAGGCCCCAGCGTGGGTGATACCGGCTTTTCTGAACAAGGTTTAACCACTGGCGGTCCCTCGACCAACACCAGTGACCCGACCGGCAGCGCCACCGCCTTCTCGATTTTGAACCCGTATCTGGCCCTTAATTTCATCATCAAAGCCTGATGGAGTACACCATAGAGCCCAGGGTTCCAGGAGTCAGGCCACAGGATCCGCCTGATTACGATGGGATCACGTTCGTTTACGTCTTTACCACCGTCCTGACTCCCTGGGTCCAGCCGCCGGTCAATGGAGAAGTCACTCTGGTGGTGGCTAACGCCCAAGGTTTCGTCGCCGGGATGACCATCGTGATCGAAAACGCCGGTTACTATGAGGTGGTTTCCACCGATGCCCTCAACCGGATGACGGTGATGAATTTCGGCACCGATTACAATGTGCCGCCGGGTACAGGGATCGATCCCGGCAAAGTGACGACGACTTCCCTTCCAGGCCCTCCTGGCGGGATTGGGCCACCAGGACCGGAAGGACCCGATGGTCCGCCAGGGCCGCCTTTAAACGCTAAGGGCACCGTGGCAACGGTGAGCGATCTCCCGGCCACCGGGAACACCGAGGGTGATTTTTGGACAACTGCTGATACTGGCGAATCTTTCGTCTGGAGCGGTTCCGCCTGGATCGACATGGGCCAATGGACCGGCGACACCGGCTCTCAAGGACCCATTGGACCAAGAGGTGCCATGGGCCCACAAGGAAATCCCGGGCCCGTAGGACCCACTGGACCTCAAGGCAGCCAAGGACCAGCTGGAGGACCGGGTCCTTCAGGGCCCCAAGGATCACAGGGGCCAGTTGGCCCCCAAGGCCCCAAAGGCAATGACGGCACCAGCGTGGTGATCAAGGGATCGGTCGCTACTCACGCGGATCTGCCGACGACTGGCAACACCATCGGCGATCTCTGGATCGCCTTGGACACTTCCCACGGCTGGGTCTGGTCAGCCGGGAATATCTGGGCGGATGTCGGGCCGATTCAAGGGCCAGCTGGACCGACTGGAGCAGCGGGGCCAACTGGAGCGCCTGGAGCCGCTGCGACGATTGCGGTGGGCACCACTTCAACCGGAGCCGCCGGAAGTGCTGCGGCGGTCACTAACGTTGGCTCTTCCAGCGCGGCTGTCTTTAACTTTGCCATCCCGCAAGGGGTCGCCGGAACTGCGGGACCTCAAGGAATACCGGGCAACGAAGGCGATCAGGGGCCGCAAGGGCCCCAAGGACCGCAAGGAGCCGCAGGCAGTCCTGGAGCCCAAGGACCGCAAGGAGCCGCCGGGACCCCCTCTTGGACGCTGGTAGGAGCCAGTGGATTCACCGTCCCGGCCTATGGACAAAGCATCAATGTCCCATTGGCGGACACCAGCTGGATCGCCTTGGGTGAATGGGTTTATATCAACGATGCGGGTGGCCCCGGAGTGGCGGGCCAGATGGTGGTTACCGCCAAGACCCCGACCCAAGTCACTCTCTTTAATCCGACCCCGGCCACTTACCCTTTAGCGACCACTGTCACTCCCGGGCTACTAACCCAGCTCTCCGGCAATACCACCGATTTCGTTGACGGAACCAATACCTGCCGCCCGATAGCGGTCAGTACTGACAGCGGCAACCTCGCCACCATCGGAAGCGATAAACTGATCTCGGTGCCGCAATCGACTTTCTGGCTGATGCGGCAACGCGGCGTGAACGTGCTTGGTAATCCCAGCATGGAAATCAATCAGCGCCGGGTGGGAGCCAGCGCCGCATCGCTCCCGGCGGGAAGCGCCAGTGGCTGGGTGGTTGATCGCTGGCAAGCCACTAAATCAGCAGCCAACGGGGTGGCTTCCTACAATCAGGTGGCCTCCAATTTCACCGGGATCCCGGGCAGTGGACAGATGATTTCCAAGAGCGCGATCCAGCTGGCGATCACCACCGCCCAAGCCACCTTGGCGGCTGGGGAATACCTTCTGCTCTTTCAAGCCATCGAAGCCCCAATGATGCGGGAAATCATTGCCGGGACCAGCTCGCTATCTGTCGCCGTCAGCTGCAGCGTCAACAATACTCTCTTTTCGGTCGCCTTGAGAGACCTCCCAAGCACTTATTCCTTTGTTCACCAGTTCATCTACACCGGTAATGGCGGGATCCAGACCTTCACTTTGCCTGCGATTCCCCAATTTCCCAACCTCGGCAACTGGGGGAGTCTCGCCTGGGGCACTCCCGGCTATCAGCTCTCTATCTGCCTTGGTTGCGGCTCCAGTTGGCAGTCCCCGACCCTCGATGCGTGGGTGACCGGCAGCTATCTGGGGGGTGCCAGTCAGGATACCACCGGCAACCTTTTTGCCATTAACGGTGCCACTTTCAACCTCAATTACGCCCAGCACGAGCCAGGGCCGGTTTCAACCCCGTTCATTGAACTCTCATGGGTCGATAATTACGAGAAATGTTTGCGGTATTACCAGAAGACCTATCAATACGGAACAGCGGCGGGAGCGGTTGCTAGTGGTGGAATGAACCAGCTGTACGTGCTACCAAGCGCGCACGCTTACACTCCGATCCCTTTTATTAAGCCAATGGCTAAAGCCCCGTCTATTAGTATCTGGAATCCAAGCGATGGCAGCAATAGCTTGAGGAATTATTCATCCAATCAAAATCAGGTCAGTGGTGGACCAGTATACGCAGGAGACAGAGGGTACGGCGGCGTTTTAGTTGGCGGGACCGCGCCAACAAGTAATTGGGTCTGCGGTTGGCATCACACCGCCGACACAGGATGGTAAACACTTTATGGCAGTTCCTGGTTCAGTTGTTAATGCAGGCGATCTGGTAACCCCAGGCGGCGCGCAAGGGCCTCTAGGTGCTCAAGGGCCTCTAGGTGCTCAAGGTGCACCGGGAGCGGCGGGTCCACCCGGCCCGACAGCGGTCAGCGCCAACACTGGCAACGTGGCTACGCTGGGTTCCGACAGCCTGATCTATGTCCCTGATCCGGCGTCTGAAATAACCTCGGTTCGCCTTCGATCATTCAACGCGGTGGGCAATTCGACGTTCGAGGTGGATCAGCGCAATGTCGGTAATTCGTTTGGAATTTATAATGCAGCGAATACTCCGGCAATTGACCGGTGGATCTCAAATAAAGCGTCTACTGCAACCATGACCGGCAGTGTACAACAAATGCCCGCCAGTCCTCCGATTATGGTGCCGGGAACGAGTTTCGCTATTACTTCCAAGTTTTGGCGCGTCACGCTGAGTGGGCAACAAACGAGCCTGGGTGCTTCAGATTATCATCTTTTGCAACAGTACGTCGAAGGTCCGCAATGGCGGGAATTGATGAGTGATGTTCATTCGGTCTCGTTGCTAGTTCGTTCCAGTGTCGCCGGTCTTTCCTTCGGATTGATATTAAAAGATTCGGGACCAGCCACTAAAACACTAAGTAAATTGTGCACTATTCCGGCAGCGAATACTTGGACGTTGATCCAGTTGCCTAATTTGCCCGTTTGGCCGAGCGGAAATTTTGCTACTGCGCCGGGTTCTACCGGATATCAGCTTTTAGTGAGTCTTGCTTGTGGATCAAGCCAACTGAATCCGGCTAACGACGCTTGGCAAACTTTCGCCGGGGTTGGCGCACCCGGTCAAAGCAACTTTGCCGCCAGCCCGGTCAACTCGACGTTCGATATCGCTTTCGTTCAACATGAACCGGGTTCGCTTTGCACGACCTGGATCGATAAACCGTTCACGCAGAACTATGACGAATGTTTGCGGTATTTTCAGAAGTCGTATCCGTATGGGACGGCGATTGGCACCGCTAGTAGTCCTAATCCCAGATGTTTTATTTCTATTAGTTCACTCAATGCCTATGGTTCAAATCCTTTCCATAAACCTATGGCGAAAACACCTACTATGACCCTATACAATCATACAACGGGGGCGGCTAATTCAGTACGAGACGGCTTGCTGGTGGATCATGGCAGCGCAAACGGAGCACAACTAGGGGATTGGGGGTTTTCAGCTATTACTTTTGCTACTGCCGCAACTTCGACGACCCAAGTATATTTTAACTATGTCGCCGACACTGGATGGTGACCGCCGCCCACGACTTTCCTTGATCTCGAGTGGACTGTTTTAAAACTAAATACAAAGGAACCATATGTTTGAAGATATTGAAACATTGGCAGGTCAACCCGGTCTGCCGCCATTCCCGACGTGGCCGCCGCCATCTGGCGGGGCACCTGTCACCACCCCTGAACTAGGGCCAATCACCAACCCCTTCCCTTACGGGTCGCCGCAACCGGCCAATATCTCGACGGCCAATCCTTATCCGCCGGGAGGCATTTGGAAAGGGACGTTTTATCCCACCAAAATGCCAGCCGGAGCGAACGGCCAGAATCAGGGATCGGCTAATCAATTGCCGCCGATGACCAAAAACTGGGAGATTGGGCCAATCAAAGCGCCTCCTACACTTTCGGCGATCAGCCCGACTCCGATCATGGGACCGGGACCTCAAGGAACTCCACCCTACTAATTCTATGGACCCCTCCACCAATCCGCAGGCAGCCCCGCTTTACCAGCAGTTGCCGGTCTCGACGAGGCCGTGGGAAATCGGCCCCATCGCCGGGAGCCCGTTTCCGGTCTCGACTTTTCCGGCAGGCCATTTCATCGATGGCTTAGGCACAGTAGTCACCCCCACCGGACCTGTCCGAACCATGGGAGGCTTAGGCAATTAAGCAAAGCTTATGAATAATCCCTTCATGCCGGTCAAGTTTCCGCCAGGACCCCCCACCACGGTGGCGTGGGAGGACGGCCCTGGAGCTTACGTCAACCCCTCTAACAGCGGGATCCCGGTGCGTTACAACGGCCAGGAACAGACCCACGCGATCAACATCCGCAATCCGTTGCCGCCTTTCTGCACCTTGCCAGGAGCGGCTGTGGGATACAGCAAAATCCTATGAGCATCCAGCTGATACCTCCCGACGCGAGTTTAACCGATTGTATTACAAGGATCCTCAACGCCGGTGATCACCGGGAACCTGTCGCCCAATATCTGGCTCTCGCCCTCCAGCAGTTTGGCGGGGGTGGGGGTGGAGGCGGCGGGAGCCAAGGCCCTCCAGGACCAGCGGGACCAGCGGGACCAGCCGGTCTGGGCTCACTGACCTTCGGCAACTTCGGGGCTTACGCCTTTAACCCCACCAATGCCAGCCCAGCAAGCGCCAATACGGTCAACGGGATCCCAACCCAGGATTTCGCTAACGGGGTGGTTAGCGCCATCTTCACGGTTTCCGGTCTCCCGCAGGGAGCGACTTGGACCACCGGTTTAAAGATGATCCTCAAATGGGCTGGAGCGGCTACCGGCAACGTGATGTGGGGCATAGCCGTTGAACCGACTGAAGGAGCCAACATCTCCAGCGATCACTGGGGAACACTGGTAACTGCGGTGGGAGCCAGCGCGGGAGTCAATATCGAGACCTCGACCGCGATCAATGTAGCCACCTCTTTTCTGGGCACTCTTGGGCCGGATCAACTCTACCGGCTCCAGATCCAGCGGGTAGGGACCAACGGGGGTGACACCATGGCGGGGATCGCCCACCTCTTACAGGTTCTGGTGGAGGCGTACTAATGGCTATCAAAGGGGGAGCAACCACTTCGTTTTTCAAGAATGCCCGGGGAGTCAGCGTCTATCCGCCGATGGCCTGCGCGGTGTGGATCTACATGCCCAACACGGCACCCTCGCCGTTCAACCCCGAGTATTTCTTTCTGCCGAGCGGCAACAATGCCGGGGGTGGGCTAAATGCCCAGCTCCAGCTCCACTATGTCGGTCAGAACGGGACCCCGACCTCGTGGAGTTTCGGCTGCAATATCTTCAGCAACACCGGCGGGACCTTCGATTATTCGCCTCCGGCCATGGGGTTAGCGCCCCTGACGTGGCACCACCTTTTTTTCAGTGTCACCGGTTCCGCTGGCTCGATCACCGGGGGCCGGATGTACGTCAACGGAGTTTATCAGGCTCCCTCCACCGGAGTGACCGCGACCACCGGCTATCTCCTTTTGGATAACCAAGCCTTTGTCCAGATCGGGACCGGCGACAAAGGAGCCGGAGCCATCGTGGCTTATCCGGCAGTCTGGCGGATTATCCCTTCTGACCCTCAGATTGCCCTTTTGGCCAAAAGGTACGATCCCCGCGTAGTGGCACCGCAGGGCTTGGGATTTTTCAGCCTGCTTAGCGGAACCACGGCTGCTGAAGCGTCCAGTCAGCCGGAACTCTACACCGGGAGTCCTTTGGTCATTTCGGGCACTCCGTTCACCCTGGCTCCTAATCCACCGCTGCAGTTCGCTCAAGCCGGTCGCGGAAGAGGAGGTTACTAAAAGTGAATCCGGTGCCGCTCTATGCCGGGATGGATCAACCCTCCCCTCTGGAGGTCCCGGCCCTGATCGGGTACAGGCAAGCCGAAGGGGAAGAAGGCCCCTGGCTAATGCCGCCTTACGCCTGGATCTTTCCGCCCGAGCCAATGATCCAGCCTTTGGAGCGAGGCTACGATCAAGTCCATTACGAATGGTTAAAAACCCATCCCAGACCTTTGGGCCCAGCCAGGGCTGGAAGCCGCAATCACCGACCGCAATCGATTCTGCCACCTTTTATCCCTGCCACGCCGATCATGAAAAGGAGATAGCCCGTTATGCCAATCGTCCCGCCTTACACCGGCCAGAACCAGCCGCAACAGATCGCGACTCCCTCAAGCCCTCCAGCTGCCCAAGGACCCAATGCCGTCCCACCGTATCCGGGTGGGCCCCAGGGCGGGACTGACGTGGTGCCTCCTCCTATTCAATCGACTGACCTTTGGAAAGCCATGCAAACGTGGCCCCTGTAAAACTATGCCTCCTCCACCCGAAGAAACCCCAAAGAACGGCAATGGAACCAGTAAAGCCAGCGTGGTCGCGGCCCTTTTAGGTGACAAGGATCCGATGGTCAAACTGGTCACTCTGGGCTTGGTTGTTTTCACCGGAGTCGGAAACTTCTGGGCCACCAACAAAGCCGAGAGCCGTAACGTCGATGAGGTCAACCGGGCCTTAGACGAGATCCACTATATCCGGGCCCGGATCGATTACTTTGAATCCCGGCAAGTCGACATGAGTAACCGGATCAAGGCCATCGACGAACGAGCCATCAAGATCGAAGACGCTTTGAGGAAACCCTCGCCATAAACCATGAGCACCATCCTGATTGTCATCTTAGTCCTCTGCCTGATCGGAGCTTTCCCGGGCTGGGGGTACAACAACGCCTGGGGTTACGGCCCTTTCGGAGGAGTCGGGATCCTTCTTTTGATCCTGATCGTCCTTGTCCTGATGCACGTTTTTTGATTAGCCTCTAGGCTGTCTTCTTTGGAAAGTTGGGGCCAACAGCCCCGGGCTCACTAACATTGGGCCTCGAGAACATGGTGACTGAAGAAGCACAAGCACCCCGTCCCGTGAGTGCGGGACGGGGAAACCCTTTTCTCCCTTGGCGTGCGAACTATGCGTATCACCCACGGTCACACCATTGGAGTTGGAACGGTGACGCGAGGCGGGAATGACTCAATCCGAAATCGCCGCCAAGTTTGGAGTTTCGCAACCGCAGATCAGTAAAATCATCAACAAGAAGAGGAGAAATTACAGTGCCTATAACTAAGAAGCAGGAAGATGTTCCCGGGGTCTCCGAGGAAATGCACGAGATGCAGAACCGGATCGATCAGCTGGAGAAACGCAATCATCAACTGGAAGCCGAACTAGCCGGTAAGATCCCCCAGGTTTCCAGCGCCTCACTGCGCAATTATCCCGAGGCCGAGGTCGATCTGCCGAAACCCGAACCGGAAAAGAGCAAGACCGCCCAGCCCAAGACTGGCGCTAGCGCGACCGCCAAAGAAGAGTAAAATAGTTCCAGCGTGGAGCGATTCAGGCAGGGAGATTGCTGGGCCTGCTGGCGAAGGTACGGGGTCCGTGGGGATCACCGGACTTGGACTTCTCATCTGTGGACTAAATTTCGGATATGGCTCAAAACTCGCCTTTGATTCAGTCGGTTCTTTTCCAGTCTCCCTATTCGGGTTGCTCTGGGTTCAGTGGATGGGAGAAGCCGGTTTGCCCGATTAAGCCCACACCCTGGCGTCCAATGGCCCAATCCCGTTCGCCAGGGGCTCTGTGCTGCGTCGACACCTACCGGCCAGGGTTCAGAGGGCGCAATCCGATCCTGATCGCTACAAGAGGCTTAGCGCCCATCCAGACGAGGCCCTGCCCGGTGATTCCCACGGTGCCCTTCAAGGAGTGTAAGGGTCCCAGTGTCACGGGGCCTTTGACCATTCACCAGCCTGTGGTCTGGGGGAACGACGAATACGGGGTTTCCAATTCGGCGGCTGGACGATTGGGGTAAAAGCTTCGGACCTTCTCTGAGCCTCACATTTTCTTGCCGGTCTCCTGGATCTCGTACCCGTAAAGCTTGACCCGCGCCATCAGTTCAGACAGAGGTGCCCGCATCAGGTCATGCCACTGTTTAGGGACCTGGATCAAGCGGTCATTCTCATCGACCCAGGCCCCGAAGGCTTCTTCCTTGGTGCGGATCAGGTAAAAGCGGCGGGTGCCGTTGACGCGCATAGCTAGAAGGGCTCTCAGGACTCCCCGGCCAGAGCCTTGGACTCTTTGAGGGCCGGGGAGCTTTTTTCTCTCGAGCTTTGAGGTAAAGCTTTGCGACCCACCCTGATCTCTAAGACCCGGGCGGCGGCCAAGCAGATTTCTTTAAAGAGATTGTCCAAGTCTTCCGGGGCAGGCCGGTCTTCGGGCCGCAAAAGCCGGATTGTCTCGCTGCGCTCCCCTTCGGGCCGGGAGAGCCCCGGGATCCCGCTTGAGCTGGTCGATTCCTCGACGAACCCCGAGTAGAGCTTAAACTGGTAGCTGTCGGGGAAGTATTCGCAGTCCAGGTGGGTGCCCAGTTCGCGGATCACCCAGAAGTGCAGGGTGCCGGTCCACCCCGAATAGATCTGGTAGAGCTCCTGGGCAGTCGACACGGCTCTTTCTCTTTCTCCCCTAGACGATCCCGTGTTTAAGTTTGAGTTGGGCGAGGGTGAGCCGGAGGGCGAGCAGTTCTTTAGCGAGCAGGCGGTTGACTTCGCGCTGGATTTTGAGTTCTTCCAGCAAGCGTTCTTTGGCTTCGCGGTAGATCTGGGCAACGTCCCCGAGGTGATCCTGGTAGGTCCGCCCTCGCGGGGTTCTGGCTCCGGGGCATCCCTGGGGCCCGGCCCAGATATGCTGGTCGACCCCGCCGCAGTAGGGGCAGGCAGTCTCTAGTCCGCTAGCGCGTTCCAGTCCGCTCAAAGGGTCTTGGATCACGCTGCCGTGGTTAGGGGTGTAGTAACCGGCCCCGCCCAGGCTATTGTGTTGTTGTTGAGCGGCGGCTTGTTGCATCACCGCCTGATCCTGGGCGGCTAACGCTTGGATCCCGTAGATCGTCCCACTTTGGGGTTCACCGGTATAGACCGGGCAATTCTGGTAATGACCTTCGCCCACCCCGGTGGGATGGCGGCAGACGCCGCAAAAGGTCTCGGATTTGGGTTGGTGTTGTTCTGGCATATCCTAGCGAGCTTTTCCTAGTTGTTTTCCGGCGTGACCTCTCCCCCCTTGATTAAGGCACCTTGTTCCATGCAGATCATGGCGTAATGGAAGCCCATCTTCCATGAGAGCTGGAGGACAATCTCGGTCGAGGCGAGGGGTTTAGCGTCCGGGAACTGTTCTTTTAAGATTTCTCTGACGGTCTGGATCATCAAAGCCTTTTGCGAGGGCGGCATCGAATCCCAGACCGATTGGATGATTGCTAGCCGGTCAGTGGTAAAAAGGGGTTCTTTGATCTTCATTTTTTATCCGCCTCTACTTTTGCGGGATTGGACTAATTGATAAGCTGCCTCGGCCTCGAGGGCTTTGAGTGGCGGCGGCTTCCAGCTGGCTTTGAGTGGGGTTTGACCCTAACCCCGCGACCAGCTGGACAAAGATTTCTTCTGCGATTTCGCCCATAAAATTATAGTTCCTTCTCGCTTCAGTGTTCTACTCGTCCTCCTCTGCCGAGTAAAGTTCGGGGTTCTCCAGCCGGTGAAGCCGGTGGCGCAGACCAAAGGCTTGGCTCCGATAGGTGCAATAGCGCACGATTATTTCCTTGGTCACCGCTTCGGCCAGAGGGGGATTAGTGACCACCAGGGATTCAAAGAGCCCCACCCAGTCCGAAACGGTTTCTGAAGTGGCTGGAACGCCTTTAGGGTGACGGATCCTGACCCAAGCGCCTCCGCGTTTGTCACCCGCATAACGCCACCGGCGGCTGACTCCTCTCATACCGTGGGCTTGCCTTTGGCTATTCGGACCACTTCGCGTAACCCCTCGGCTATCTCAGCTAAGAGCAAACGCACTTGGGTCTCCTGTTCCTGGTTCTTGGTATCAATCTGAATTGTTACTTGCATACTCGCTCTACCCTCGTTTTTCGTTTTCTTTTCTTTCTGACTAAGACCACCCACGGATCGGGCCAGACATAAGTGGCACTGTCCCGGCCATGGCTTTTTTCGGTCTGCATGTAATCGCGGCCCCCGTCCTTAATGATCCATCCATCGGCAATCAGGGCGTTGCAGGTCGCACCCCAAAACTCCGGGGTGTGGGCGGCCCCGGCGTGAGCCTCCAAGTAAAGGCGCAAGGTCTCAAAGATAAAAGGGACCGGGATCTCTTTGGGCTGAGAAGCAACAAGGCGACGAATGTTCACTTTAAGCGCCTCTTCACTGTGAGCCAAAACTACCGCAATCCCTTCGTCCTTGGCGGCAAAAGCCTTGGCCGGTTCCCGCCTCTTAGCCCAGTCCAGAAGAGGCTCTTCTTTACTCCTATCCTTCAAATGGCACCTCCACTTCCTGGCCATGACCACCTTTGCGTCCTGGTTCCATCTGACGCTCACCCCTGCCGGGGGGTCGATTTTTTTTAGCCCTCCAGTCGCGGATCCTTTGATTGGAGCACTCCTTGCATACCCGTACCCCACTGGCTCGTATCCAAGTGTTCTCCGGCGTTAACAGGTGCCCTCGCCTGCACCTCTCTCTCAGCACACCCAGCCCTCGACCCCCATTGCCCAGGTTGAATGGATTATCCGGGTGTAATGCTAGATGCTCTTTATGCGTAAGCATTACAAGGTGATCCGGGTTGCAGCATCGCCGGTTCTCGCACTTGTGGTGTAATTCATACCCAGGCGTAATGCTGCCGTAGTGCATCTCCCACATTACACGGTGCGCCCTGTGGTCCTTCCCGGCTATCCTGATTACCCCGTACCCCCTGTCGTTAATCTTCCCCTGCCACTCCCAGCAACCACTCTCCGTGTCTATTTGTATTCCCAGCACGCAATGATTAAAGGAGAAGAACGAGAGCATTGCAAGACTTTTCTGAAATATCGTAGCGAGGACTTAAGATACCGGCGCAATGCGCAGGCGAGGCTCAAACGGAGGCATTACCCGGCCCTGTTTCTCAGGCCCGTTTAATGCGGAGGGTGGCCCTCTCCCAGGCTCTGGAGGGTCACCGCACAGGGCCCAATAACACAGGGCCCATAATACGGATTATGGGCCCTGAACACCTATCGCACGATATAGTCTCCCCTCGGGGGAGCTGGCGACAGCCAACGCGAGGCCCACTCAATTCGCTTCGCTCAAAGAGGATGGCCGAAGCCTTTGGATTGTGCCTGAGCGTAATACGCTGCCAGTAACGCCTTGACGGTCGACCAGTAGCACTTGCGGCTGCAGAACATCACCGGCCTTGCTCCTGATCGGAAACGTGTGAAGGGTTTGCCGCATTGGGGGCATAAGCATCTGATGGAGTTTGGGGACCTTTGGGTTGGTCCCTGGCGGGATGCTGGCGGCACAGAGTTCACAGTCTTTGGTTATCGCGCGCTCTTAGGCGCTGCGTACCCGATTGAGATTTGGCTGATTCTCGCCCAGGCTTCCAGGGTCCGCATCCGCTCGTTTAATTCCTCGATCAGCTTGGCGTGAGTCTCCAGCCGTCCGAACAGCTCGCGCTTTTCACTGGCCCACACAATAGTCAACTCGTCCACCGGACCTTCCGGTCTCCACTCCGGTCGTTGCTCGCGCATCGCTTGCACTTGTTCGTCAGTGTCCATAAGTCTCCATAAGGTCAAGCTCTCGTTGCCTCTCTGGTGATGGGATAAGCGTTCCATTTGCCGCCGGTGAACTCTCGCACAATCCCGTCCTGGCCTAAAGCGTAGAGAACAATCACCTGCCGCTTTTGTTCCTTATCGTAAAAGGTCACCGCTTGAAAACTCATCGCCATCACCACACTGCCTGCCTTGGGCGCTAAAGCAGCCAAAACCTCGACCGGCATTCCGGGCTCGCGCTTGTGGTCGTTCTTCATTCGTTCCGGGCAATACTCGCGTTAGCCCAGAAAACCGCACACTCAATGTGAGTGATCGCATTGGTCCGCTCGCGGGATTCAGGACACAAATCCTCAATCAATACCGCCAGCCCCTTTGCCGCTTTGCGGATCTCTTCGTACCGCACCGGTTGATTATCCTTCGGCGGATGATAAGTGAAGATCTTCTCTAAGTCCCGGTCACGCTCCGTGCTCATCGCTTCTCTAATTCCGCTTCAATCTGTTCCAGCTCGCCTTCCACCTGGGCGCATAACGCCTCTAATTCCGCTATGGAAAGCTCCTCAAGTGTTTTGCCGCGCACGATTGTCATCCAACCAAACTCTTTACATTGTTACTTCTTCACTCTTCAAGAAAGAACTCGCTGTCGCTCGTGGTGTTCTGTTGGGCTGTACAACTAAGATCTGTATCCCTGAAAAGATCGCAGCGCGAACATCAGAGGATTCGGCTACCACTGGGAGGTATTAGGAGGGGGACGCACCGTTTCGGTAAAGCACCAAATTTCAGGATGTCGGAATTGGCATGAAAAAAGCTCAAATGTCGGAATTGTCCGGGTACTGGAAAGTATCATTTACGATGGGGCAGATGGTGGCATTTCCAGAGGGAGCGAATCAACCAGTTTATTGATCGCTGGCATTTGCGAGTTGATCCAGACCAAAACATTCTGCGGATGACTCCGGCCTGGGTCAGGCAAGGGCTCAATTCCGGTCAGCTTCGATCTGTGCTGCAGGGCCCGAATCACCACCGCTGCACTGTCAGTGTCTCCAGCCCGGGCCTGCGGGTAAAACGTGTTCACTAAACCATCGATCCGTTCCAGATCCAGTTGCCGGTTGAGTTCAAGATTGTCTTTCAGGTCGTCCCGGATCGCTTCATGCACCTCTTTGATCAGCTGTTTGGCTAAAGCTATCGAAACCCCTAAGCCGTGCGCGATGTCGACAATCGGCACCCCCTCTACGCGTGCTGTCCAGGCTTCCAGAGCGGCTTTGACCTGTTCCGGGCCCCTATCCTCTAAGACGCCCTGAAAATGCGGTGCCGGAGCTTTTGGGTCCAAAGACGTCCGTTTATCCGCCTCCCGCATCGGCGCTTTAACCTTCACCACTTTGCGCTTCGGCTTAGGCCCTGAGATAGCATCCTGCAGCTCATCGTATTCGTCCACTCTGCTGGTGTACCATCTTCCTGCGCACCTCGGCAACCCCTAAAACCAAACGGCGCGTAAACCATTGAAAATCAACGAAAATCGATCTCATAATGATTTTTCCTGGCGTTGCGCTTTATTTTTAAAATAGTGCTTTACTCAATTGGGAAAGTGCCGTAAAGATAAATATGCAAGTCAATCAACTCTCCGCCGAACAACTCAAAGCTGTCATTCGTTTCGCCGCCGAACATGGCCGCACCTGGAAATCGCAACTCAATGATGCCTGGATGACCGGCAATTATGTGGGCTTTGTGGGCTCACATTTGCTCCAGCAGGTCCGCAACCAATTCGGCCCTGAGTGGCTGGTCAAGTTCAACCTGAAAAAGGCGTTGGCCGCACAGGATGACGACGAGTCAGAAAATGACGGGCCATGCGGTCCCTATCGTGGATGCCGCGACTAACCCCAAAACCCCAACCCCAAAATTCCGAGATACCAATATGAGCAACCTCAAAAATCACTTCACATCCAAGCTGGTCAGCGTCACTCAGGTGGCGACTAAAGGCCGTTACGTCTATTTAGCCACCTTCGACAACGGTGCCTCCAGCGTCATCCGTACCAGCAACCGGGCCTATCTCAGCGTCACTCAGATCCGCTGCGATAACCACTTCGTCCGCGACGAAAACGGCGAATACCACAAAGTGGATCGCACCGACTTCCTCTTCAGCGCCAAAGATGTCCCGGCCCTGGGCAAAGCCGAACAGCATCGAGTCGTCGCCACAGTCAAAGTCAACGCGGGGGCTCCAGCCCCCGCAGCTCAGGCCGATGCCCTGGATCGTCCGATGATCTTAGGAGACTGGAAAGAATAATTAAACTTCCGCTTTACTCAATTGGGAAAGTGTCGTATTAGATAGGTATGCAAGTCAATTCCGAGATCACCGAGACCCACAGTCACCAGTTCGCCACCATGGGGGACGCTAAACAGTTCGCCCTGGCTGGCAATGCCACCATCACCTTGGAAAGCCTCAAGACGGGCGCTCACTTTACCTTCAAGATCCGCGAGAAGGAGTCCATCACTGACGGAGGCGCGATTCATTTCGTCAGCCTTTTGCGCGGCCCCAACAACGAATCGGATTTCACTTATGTGGGCCTGATTCGCGATGGTAAATTCTTTCTGACCCGCAGCTCCCGCGTCAGCGCGGATGCGCCGAGCTTCAAGGCGTTCGATTACTTCTGGAACAAAACCAATGGCGCGATCCCTTCGCAGTTGGCCGTTTACCACTCTGGCCGATGTGGGCGCTGCAACCGAACACTCACAACCCCGGAATCCATCACACGCGGAATTGGGCCAGATTGCTCTGAATTGATGGGCCTGGACCTGTAAACAAACCGGGCCCGGTAACACCGGGCCCAACAACTCCAATGATCCTCGCCAAAAACGTCAAGATCCAAACCAGAGCCCAGGAAACGCGCCGCTCGCCCAACCATTTCTGGAGCGATGGCAGCGCCAAGCTGGAATACCGCTACCAGGACCTGGAAGGCGAAATAACGGTCTCTGTAGACCTGGAGGCCATTATCAAGCGCCTGGGGCCAAAAGCCGTCAGGGCCAAGACCAAGCGCGCCCAGGAGGCCAGCGGGATGCTGGTCGTCACCGCGCACAATGTCAAACAAACCAACAACCTGACCGAATTCTCCTGGTCACTGCTATCATGAAGAAGAAATTCAAGATCCGCATTGAGTACGATTGTGAGCCAGAGACCAAGGGGGCAGTCATAGCCTCCAGTCGCAAGGCGGCACTCCGCATGGTCACCGCAAATCCCCGCTACAAAGTGACGAAAGTCTACTGCGAGGCAATCCCAAGCACTCAGGCGTGCTTGTTCAGCGATGACTGGAATGAACGCTTGGTGCCGACTTTCAAGAAGCTCGAATCGATGTTCTAAAAAAGCATGCTTTCCCCCAGAACCCCACTCCTATGCAAGACCCAACCGAATCCATCCGCCGCGCTCGTCAAGCCGAGCTGAACAATGCCGCTGGTATCCGTACCGAGCTGGAAGCCCAATATGGGCAAGTCTGGAACACCGAAGAGCTTCGCCACAGCCAGTGGGAAGTGATCGGCTTCATGGCCCCCTTTGTAGTGGTCCGCGACAAAGTCACGGGCAAGAAGGGCTCACTGGAGTTTCAACATTCACCCCGTTTCTATTTTTCGTTTAAAGCGGACTGACGCTAGAGTCCCCAGGGTGTTTGAGAAAGTCTCACCCTGGGGATGCGCCTGGATCTTGATCGCCTTGGGCATCCTCTACGTAGGGTTCCTCCTCGCGCTGATCAATGACTTCAGCCTGGACGAATTCATCAGCCACTTCGTTAAATGAAATATATCGCTTTACTCAATTGCGAAACAACCGTATAGATTCAATATGCAAGTCAAACATTCCGAGACCCTCACCGAAATCGAGCGTAACACCGTTTACGTCACCGTCCACGGTTACGAATTCCGCCTCTGGCTCAACCAAGTCACCTCGACCCCTTACTGGCAGGTCGATGCCAGAGAATTTGATGGCAGCTGGAGTTACCACTCTTGCGCCTACGGCCTGACTGAGGCTTTCAACGGCATCCGCGTTGCCGTCGATCTGTAAAGGAAAGCAAGGTTTTATGCAGCAGGAATTTACCAACCTTCTTCGAGCTGTACCCTTTGTGCCCTTCGCCATCTTTACCCGGGATGGCGAAGTCCAGCAGGTCACCAATGTCGAGAGGCTCAGTGCAGGCCGCAATGTCTGCTCCTACGTCGATGAGCAGGGCTATATCTCACTGATTCCCTACACTGCCATCGACCGAGTTTCGACTCGAAACGGGGAGGCAGCATGAGCCGGATCATTTATATCCCTCACGATGAAGCCGCTGCCCACTTCGGTGAGTGCGACTGCAGCTATTGCCTGCAGCTGAAAGCCGAGGACGCCTATGGCGTGAAACGGCTCGAGGACGAACGCCTGGAGCGCGAAGAAGAGGAACGCCTGGAGGGGCATCTATGATGTTTAAAGTCGATATCTCACATCTCGCCACTAAAGCGGAACTGCACAAAGAGCTGCACGCGCAGACGAAATTCTTTGTGACACTTATGATCGCGCAAACTGGGCTGATTCTGGGCGCGATGTACTACATGCTGAGCCACCGCTTATGACACCTGAACAAGTCCACGAAGAACTCCTAGAACTCAAAGCCGAGCTGCGGGAAGACAAACGCAAAGCAGTTGAACAACAGCTGCGCCGTACCTATGCCATGGCCTCACATACCGTTGTGGGGTTATGGTGTTTGCTTATCGGTGTAGCCATCGGCAGCTGCAACTTTCACAAATAAAGCTGTTTTATGAAACCACAACGCAAAGAGCGCAAGTTTAACGGCATCCCGGTGAAGGAAGCCAGGGCCGCGATGCACGTCCAGCCTAACAAGGCAGATATCGCCGGAGCCACTCGCGAAGACCCAGAAAACTGCGCCTATGCGCGGTGCCTGCGGCGGACCCTCGATTGCCGGAACGTCTTTGTTTTCCGGTCGATAGCCTACGTCGAAACATTGGATGAAAAAGGCCAGCCGCTGATGGAACGCTACGCGGTGCGACGGCATGCCAAGGAGTATCTGCTGCGCTTCGACGGTGGCGAGAAGATCGAGCCAGGAGGATTCACTTTTCACCCTCCGAACAAGTCCAGGACGCTGAACTACAAGCTGGCCAACTACCACCAGCGCAAGGCCGGAGGTAAACCCGTCAGCGGCCCCAAGAATACCGGAACGGCGGGAAGCAAGGCAAGGTCCTATGGATTGCGCTCAGGCAAAGGGGCAGTCCATTTCATCACCGCCGAGCAGATCAAGGTTCACCGCGAATGAAAAAGCATGCTTATGTGGACACCTCCCGGTGGCCGGTGATGAAAAAGCAGTGCAGTACCTGCGTCTTCGCGATGACCTCGGATGGCCACTGGGTTAATCCCAGTCTCGCGGAGATGGTGGAAAAGCGAATCCTCGATTGCTCCCAGATCTGCCATCACCCGCGTCTCTTCGGTCGCCAGGAAACTCACCTCTGCCGGGGCACCAGGGATCGTCAGATCGAGCTGATGCACCGGCTGGGAGTTATCCCTGAACCGACAGACGAAGCTTGGGAAGCCACCCGGCAACGCCTGAATGTTTAGGATTAGAAAAACCTGTTCCACGAAACCTCGTGGAACAGAAAGACGGCGATTTCAAAACGGCAAGCTTTGCCGTTTTAGCCGACACTTCTTTGACAAATGGCGATAGTGAGGAAGAAGAGGATGAAAATCCATCGACAACAATAGCTGAAGCGAATAGCAAACGCAGTAAGGCGCGAATAGCTTACACAAAAAAGCACGGGATTGCCGAAATCGTAGAAGCAATGAACGCTGGCAGGATTAGCATCGAGCTAGCTGATCGACTCGCGCATTCAAGCAAGGAAGTTCAAAAAGGGGAACTGGAAAAAGAGCTAGCCAAACCCAAAAAGCCCAGGTCCGTCCCGCCACCGGCCCCTCCGCTACCCGAGAACATCAAGACCGCGCCACCGGCTAAGCCGGAGGAGAAGGTGCCAGCGCATCTATTGCGCAGCATCATCACTGACGACCAATACGCCAAAGGGTTCGCCGTCTTTAGTAACGTAGAAGGCAAGCCCTGTTCCTTGACCCCTGATGTCTGTCAGCTGGAGCACGAAGAGCGATCACCCTACATGATCGGCGGAAGCAATACCGAAAAACACCGCAAAGCATACGCCAAATGGGAGCAGTACGATACCCAAAAGATCCGCAGGAAAGTCCTGAAAGCCTTGGAGCAGATGTCACCCATGGACGTGCCGCCCTCGCATAAGGCCAAGGGGTTTACTTACATGTATAACCTCAATAAATCACAGGACCTCCGGGAACTGGCCACCATGCTCAGTGCGGACCTTTTACGGCAAGCTGATGTCTTGGAACAGCAGGAAATATACGGGCATCTATTCCTCACTTGACAAACCAACTTTCCTACTTGAGAATGTCCATATGCAAGTACTTAACTTAGATCTGTTACAGAAATACGCTCCAGCCGCTCTGGCTACGGAGCGCAACTTGGAGACCACCTCAGCCAAATACAATTTCATCAGCACCCGTTCGGTGTTGGAAGCCTTGGCCGAAGACAACTGGCAAGTGGTGGCCGCCAAACAAACCCGCAGTCGCAGCAACGAACCGCATCGCCGCTGGTTCGCCAAACACGAGATCACCCTCTCGGACCCCAACCTGCAGATTAAACAGCTGGTGGGCGAGCTGCGCCCCCAGTTCTATCTGTCCAACAGCCATGACGGCACCGGCACCTACCAGATGCGTGCTGGCCTGGAACGCAAAGTCTGTATGAACGGGCTTTACGTCCCCGAAGGCTTGGTCCAGGCGGTCTCGATTAAACACCTGGGCAATAGGACCATCGAGGAGGTGGTCGCGGTGGCGCAAGCCTACCGGGCTAACGTGGACCTGATCGGCACCCATATCCGCCGCTTCAAGGAGGTCACTTTAAGCCCCGCTGCCGCTGTTGAGTTCGTCAACCGCGCCATTGCCCTTCGCCATGACCCAAAGGTTGTCACCGTCAATCCTGAGAGCCTCCTGGCCGTCCGCCGAGCGGAGGATGTGGGCTTCGATTTGTGGCATACCTTCAACCGGGCCCAGGAATGGTTGGTAAGGGGCGGTTACGATGTCACCAAGGTCACGCCAATAGACAGCAAGGAGTCGCCGGTGGTCCGCAAAGCCCGTCCGATCCAGGCCATCCTGGAATCGGTCAAAATCAACACCAAGCTCTGGGAAATCGCTGAGCTCTTCTCAAAGAACTAAAATGCAAGCCGCACAGATTAAAATCGGAGAGCTGTACGCTCTTAAAGACGGGCCCGAAGTGGTCCGGTTCAAGGTGGCCCAGATTGTCACCGTGACCGTCCGCGACCACAACAAGAACGCCAAGACCAACAACACGGTCATTGGCGTAATCGAACAAGGCGACTTGCCGGATACCACGGTCGAGGACCGAAAGCGCGAGGTGGCTCCCGACATGATCATCAGCCACTACACCGCATTTGCTGAACTCCAGGCCAAACAAAAGGAGGAAGCCCGACTGGCCAAAGAGGAAGAAGATCGCAAGATTGCCTTGCGGGAACGCCTTCGGGCCAAGCTCTACGAAGTCACCGGCCTTGTCCGTCCCGCCAAGCCAGCCGAAAACAGCTGGGCTCCATATCAGGAACCCTTCAGCACCTCCTATGGCAACAGGATCCAGATCGACATCGAATCGATGCAAATCCTCTTGGAGAGCTTAGAAAAGCTGCAGGCCGAGGCCAGCCTTTTGGCTCGATGAGTAACTACGTTAAAACCGGGGCTCTCGATTGGAGAGCCTTTGACGGAGCCAGAGCCAGCGGGATATCATACCTGCTGGCCGATGGCCGTACTGGAGAGATAATTGATCCCACCGCTCTGCGAATGTTTTACACTAGGATATTCTATGCCTACCACGACCAAACCAAACGGAACCGCACGCCTGGGCAGACCGCCCAAGGCGGATAAAGAGCAATGGATTCAAGTCACCTGCGTCTTGCGGAGAGACACCGTGGAAAGCCTTCGGGCCGGTGCTGACAGCAAGCATTTCGGTGAATTCCTGCAAGCTCACCTGAACAAATATCCGCCACCCAGCCGGGAGCAATACCTGTCGATGAGCCAGAACGTTCCCTACTACACCATGGTCAAGCGCAACAAGCGGGTGCCCACTCTGATGGCCGCCGGAAGCCTGAACCGGGAAGCCAAGAAACTGGCCCGGGAACGAGCGCGCCGGGAACGAATGAGCCCCGAGGAACGCGCCTGGGATGATGCAATCCGCGACATCGGCCACAGAGTCTATGACCGCACTTGAAAAAATCCTTCGAGCTAACCGCTGGCGGATCAGGGAAGGCCGGATGGCTAGCGAAGACGTAGACGGCTGGAACGGATGCTTCTACGTCCCACTGGACGGGGAACGGTATCACGTCATGATCGGTGAAGGGATGGGGTTCCGGCATCTGAGCGTGACCAACGCTCAGAAAAAAAGAATCCCCGAATGGGTCACGATGTGCCGCCTCAAAGAGTTGTTCTTCGCTGACGATGCCTGGGTGGTGCAGTACCACCCGCCGAAGGAGGAACACATCAACGATCACCCGTTTTGTTTGCATCTGTGGGAGTCAATCGAGGAACCGATGCCGCACCCGTCCATCGTCCAGGTATGAACCAGCTGACTCAGTGGGTGATCTACTTCAACCCCAGTGATCAACCCGGCAAATACGTGGCGCGCAAATGGCTGATTGGCCCAGGCTACCTTCGCCCCACGCACGTCTCCTACACCTCCGATACCCTGGAAGATGCGCGTCAGCATATCCCAGAATGGATGTGCAATCTCGGACGCCTCGATACCGATGACACTGCGATTGTCGAGGTCTGGACTTGATCAGACGCCGCAAGCCGCTCAAGCGGAGCACTAAGTCAATCCGCCGGGTCAGCAAAGTCAGGCGAACCCGGCTGACCGAATACTCCGAGCGGCGGCTGGAATTCTTGCGAGCGCATCTGTGGTGCGAGGTGGGCAACTGCAAGAACAGCAGCACCCAGGTTCATCACATGACTGGCCGCCAGGGGCAAAAGCTCCTGGATTTCCAGAACTGTCTCGCAGTCTGTTTTTCCTGCCACCGATTTTTGCACGACCACCCACGCTGGGCACGCGAACAAGGATACTTAAAGTGACGGATCTTTAACATTGTCAAGCGTTGCGCTCAATGTTAGTACTTTGTGAATATAAATGCATCCATGTTGATCGGAGGTCTGCAGCCATGCTACAAACGACTATTCAAGCGCACGTCTTTTATAAGCACGACCCAGCTGAAGTCGCTGGCCTTTCGGCGGCCATTATTCCAATGGCTGACCACATCCGCGCCGTCGCCACCAGCGGTGACCGGGCCAACATGAAAAAGATTCTCTCCGGCGGCTATTTCCGCTTCCGGGAAGCCAAGAAGATGAGGACCCTGTTGATGCGCGCCTCGAGGCACGCCAGGGCTAATCTCTCAGACTATTTCCCTATGTTACGGGAGTCGATCATGGAGGGAGCTGAACGACTGGAAGTCAGTGTAGATATTTACTGGGACGAGTTGACTAGAATAGTTGATGAGGTCCTGCCGTCCCGATAATTCCGAGAATGCTTGAACGAAAACGCACAGTTGGAGGGCGCTTTGCCCCAGAACCACCGTGGCCGATAAAAGAGCGGCTGCTGCAACATCGGCAAATTGATCCCGTCAGTGGCTGCTGGAACTCAGACCTGCGACGCGACCGCAAAGGGTATCCGCAAATTGGAATCTCTGGTGTTACCCATCGCGTGCACAGAGTGGCCTATAAACTTTTCGTGGCAGATCCTGGCAGCTTACACGTGCTGCACAAATGCGACAACCCACGTTGCTTTAATCCAAATCACCTGTTTCTTGGCACTCAGCTGGACAACATGCGGGATTCAGCGGCTAAGGGACGAACACGTGGAGGAATCCGAAAGCTATCCGAAGCGGAAGCACATAAAGTGCGGATGCTCTATTGGAATTTCGGACTAAATCAGGCCCAAATAGCCGCCCATTACGGCATGCATCAAAGCACGATTTCCCACCTTCTTCGTGGCGAGACGTGGAGGAGGTCCCCATCCAAATAGTACCGCTCTTCGGTGAAGAAACCATCACCGCATCCAACGTCACGATCAGCGTCAACAAGGCTGATCGTGATCGGGCCCAGGCCCTGGTCAAACGGACCCAAGAAATCACCTACGTCAGCGGTGACGACATGAGCTTTGAGGATGCGCGCAATGCCGCCGCAGAACTCAAGTCGCTCCTGGACGAGATCGAGCTGTCCCGCAAGTCAGCCAAGACCCCTTTTACGGCCATGGAGCGCGCTATTGACGGCGCGGCCTCCAATGTAGCCACTCCGGTCAAAACCGAGCACAAACGGGTCCTGGCGCTCTTGAATGGGTATGTGGCAAAGCTGGAGGCTGAGCGCAAAGAAGAAGAGCGCAGACAGGCTGCAGCGCGCATGCTGGCTCAGGCGCAAGCTGATCGCAAAGTGCGTGAGGCCGAAGCCGCTCAGGCCAAGGCGCAGAAAGAGCTGCAGGCGGCCCACGATGAGATCGAGCGAGCCAGACTCAAGCTCGTCGCCCAGCAACGCGAGAACATGCTCCTGCAGGAGCAGTTGGCCCGGGAGCTGCAGGCGGATGTCGATGAGCTGGGTAAGCCCGACGAGGCACCCAGGAGCCTTGTTCCTGGCGGACGAGTCGATCATCTCTACGAGTTTGAGCTGGTCGACGTCGCGGCAACAGTCAAAGCTGGTTGCTGGCGCTTGGTCCGATGGGAGCTTGATGTCATGGCCTGTCGCGACAGCGTGAAGAGTCAGATAGAAATGCTGCCCCCTGACCAGGAGCCTACCCTCCCCGGCATCAAGATCACCAAAAAACTCAATGTCTCAGTGAAGGCAGCAAGCAGAATCAAATGAACCTGTCCAATATCCCACCCGTGACCCCATTCCTATCAGAGCAAGAAATCGATGTCCTGCGACGGACTCTCCTGAAACAATTCACCGAGGACGAACAAGAGAGCTTCCTGCGTCAATGTCAACGGAGCCTCCTGGACCCTTTCAGTAAGCAGATCTTTGCCACCCGCCGGTGGAGCAAGGGCCGCGACGGAACCAAGACACCCACCCTTACGGTCGTCACCTCGATCCTGGGGCTGACAGCCATCGCAGCCAGGACCGGCCAGTACGACGGGTGTATCACAACTTGGTGTGGAAAAGATGGAATTTGGCGAGAGGAGTGGATAGCCGATGAATTCCCAGCAGCGGCCAAATGCGTGGTCCACGTCAAGAACCGCACCTATCCCGAAGTTGGCATTGCCCGATGGGAAGGCTATGTGGGCCGCGCTTATGACCAGTCCACCAAGCGGTGGGAGGTAACAGACTTTTGGGAAAGGCTGCCTGACTTTATGCTGGGCAAGTGTGCCAAGGCCCAGGCGTTACGAGGAGCCTTTCCTGATCAGTGCTCCAACATCTACATCAGCGAAGAATTGCAGGGCGGAATCTCCGAGGCCGATCAGCTCAACGATGAAGAGAAGATCGCCACTAACCGCAAGAAGGAGGAAGAACTCCTGAAGAAGGCCAAGGCTGAAGGGGTCAAGATCGTCGAGAGCAAGCCTGCACCCAAGCCCACGCCAGCGGAAGCGGCGGCCCCGGCTTTCCCTGAACCGCCCCAGCCACAACCTGTCCCGGCTTCTGTCCAGGTCACCGATTCGGCCCCCCAAGAGATGCCTGACGATCTGGATATGGAGCCCTCACAGCCGCCCCAGCCGGAACCTTCTGCCGAGGCTCCAGCTGGGCCACCGGCGTGGGCCGAACACGTTATCCAGGGATTAAGAAATGACAAGTACCTCGGACGCAAAGTGGGTGACCTCTCCCCGGTCGAGTTGGCGGCCATCGAAGCCAACTGGCTGCCGAAGGTGCGAGAAGTCCTGGCCAAAGGGGAAAAGCTCAAACAGGCCCAGCAAGATGATGCCGTAGCGTTTGAGGAAGCAATTAAACATTCCAAGCTAGAAAAGCCCTGGTGATCCCTGCTAGCGTCAGGGATGACCACAAAACGAGCTATCACGGCAGGCACTGCTCGCAAAGTCGCCCTCGAAGAATGTCTGATCAGAATGAAATCGGCCTTCCGCCGAGGGCTGGAAGCCACCTGTACAATCGCCAAGGAACTCCACAAGATCTATCGAGAGGAATTGTACCTCGAGGTGACCGAAGATTTTAACGAATTCGTTACCGATTACCTCAACATTAATATCGCAACCTACCGGCGAATCATTGCCGTCAGCCAGACGGTTCACCAGCTCCAGGAAGCAGGGCTTGAATTGCCAGCGAATGAAACCCAGGTGGCCGAGCTGGCGCGGTTAGACCCCCCAATCAGGGCCAGAGTCTGGAATGAGCTGATGATCCGCGCCGAGAAAGAAGACAAAGTTCTAACGGTCGAGGATATCCGCCGAGCGGTCGAGGTGGCCGAGCAGGCCGCTTTAGCCCGTGACACCCGTGGGTCCAGTGACGCTGATCATGGAGTCGAGGTGGACTTGGAGGACACCAATGGAAACGAGCCCCCGGCGGCCAAGAAGAAAGCGCCGGTCCAGGAAGCGGTCCTGGTCTTAACCGAAAAAGGCGAGGCGGCACTCTCCAGGGTGCGCAAGGTCTGCGGGGAGGAGATTGCCGAGGCCATTGCCTCGGGCACCAAGGCGATGACCGAGCGGGACCTTCGCAACTGGGCCGAATACGATAACGAGATGATGCGGCAGCTGGTCTTCTTTGTCTTTGACCAGAACTACCCGCTGACCAAGGCGGTCAACTTTATCAGCAAAGGGATCGATGATTCAACCGACGTGCATGACCTGATTCTGATCGCCAGCTCGCGCGGAGGCACAGCGATGATCAACCACGACCGGGCCAAGATCGTCATCGAATTGAAGTAATTGTTTTCGTTATCAATAACGAAGCTAAACCATTGAAAATCAACCAAAATACGCCTCACAATGATTTAATTCTAGCGTTGCGCTAAAAGGTGAATAATGGATAAACAGTACTTAAAAATCGGCCAGCCGTTATACGTCTCGGTCCACTGGTACGACAAGGTGCCGGAGCCGCCGAGGGACGAAACCTTTGAGGGCGAAGTGGTAGGCTGGCGCGAAAGCCAGATGATCGTCCGAGTCCCCAATTACAGTGTGATCCGAATTTGGAAAAAGAATGGTTTGGAAGTTGGCAATCCAGATTGGCGGCGAAGGGGTTTCAGGGTGGACCTATCCAAGCTTGCCGAATCCGTCCAGAAACCTAACGGGGAGATCGAGATCGATTTGCCGGTGGCAACCGATACCGACGCGTAAGATGGCGAGGTGCCCATTCTGCAACGAAATCCTCTCGGACGCCTGGGTCAAAAAGACCGGAGCATCCTTGATGGGAAAGGAAGGAGGGATCAACAAAGCCCGTTCCAGGACCGTGGCCAGCAACGCCGGGAAACAGCGGTGGAAGAAGGCCAAGAAGAAGGCCCCTGAATTTCCCACTTGACAAAGTCACAGGGCACCGCGAGGGTGGGGTATCGATATGAAACAATTCCGAGATTACCAACTAACCGCCAGCCGCGAGATCATCAAGGCTTGGCAATCGCACCGTACCGCTATCGCGACGGTGGCCACCGGCGGGGGCAAGACCCTGATCGCCGCCGGGACCAGTAAATACCTGACCGATCAAGGGGGCCGGGTCCTCTTTTTAGCCAATCGCAACGAGCTCTGTATTCAACCGCACGCCGCGTTCAGGGATCAGGGGATGATCGCCGCCTTGGAGAAAGCCGAGTCCCGCGCTCCCTTATCCGCCAAGGTGGTGATCGGGAGCGTCCAGTCCCTGACCCGGCGGACCCGCCTGGAGCGATTTCCCCGCAACCACTTCACCCATATTTTTGCCGATGAATGCCATGGCTCTCTCGCTCAATCCTGGCAACGGATCTTCACTCACTTCAATACCGCCAAAGTCTGCGGAATCACCGCAACGCCCTTCCGCGCTGACGGCAAAGCCCTCTCGGAGATTTTTGAGGTCGAAGCCTATAGGAAGGACCTTTTTGATCTCGTTGACGAGGGATACTTGGTTGATCCTGATCATGTTGAGAAGCTCTCGACGGCAGTCAGCTTGGCGAACGTCAGGGTGCGAAGAACCCCTGAAGGCAAGGACTTTGACGCGCAGGATGCGGCGGATGCGATCCAGCCCTATTTCAGGGCGATTGCCAAGGAAGTGAAAGCCCGGTTTGATCACCGGCATATCCTGGCCTTCTTGCCCCTGGTAGCCTCAAGCAAGAAATTTGTCGAAGCCTGCCGGGAGGAAGGAATCAATGCCGTCCACGTCGATGGAGACGATCCCGAGCGCGAGACCAAGCTCCAGGCTTTCCGCGAGGGCCGCACCACGCTGCTCTGCAACGCCAACCTGCTGCATACCGGGGTCGATATCCCGATCTGCGATGCCACTTTGAACCTCCGGCCCACCAAGTCGAAGGTGTTGTACTGTCAGATCATTGGCAGATCGACCAGGACGGCCCCAGGAACGATTGACGGCATCCAGACGGCTGAAGGCAGGCTCAAGGCAATTGCCGCGTCCAGCAAGCCCCACGCGATCATTATCGACCCTTTATGGCTCTCGATGGATCATGACCTTGTTTCCCCGGCTTTTCTCATCGCCGGTGAACAGGACATTGCCGAGGAGATGGAGTCCGCCATCAAGGGCAAGCCGAGCTACTCCTTGCGGGAAGTCAAAGCCAACATCCAAGAACAGAGGGAGGCGGCGATCCGACGCAAGCTGGAGGCTGCGGCGCGCTTTCGCCAAGGCATCGTCCGTGCCGACTACTTCGCAGCGTGTATCAAAGACGCCTCGCTCGAAAACTGGAAGCCGATCTACGCCTGGGAGAAGAAAGCCCGTCCAAGCAACTTCAGCCGCACGCTTCTCATCAACGCGGGGATCGATCCCGATAGTGTCACGAGCGAAGCGCATGCGCGCAAAATCATGCAAGCGGTGGGCAAACGCCGCTATCAAAAGCTGGCGGAAATTAGGGACTTGGCTGGTCTCGAAGGGTCCGATCTTTGGACCTTGACCAAGCAGCAGGCATTGGCCAGAAGGAGCGCTGCGTAAAGCATGCTTTTTATGGGCTGGACAAGGAAACAACTTACCCCTGAAGTGATCCGCTGCATGACCCCTGAAGATCAGGCCAAGCTGGGAGTGGAGGTGCCGCAGGCGCGGCCCTCCTGGGAGCTGGATCCACATCCTCCGTTTGTCACTGACAAGCTGGAGCGCGAAGAGCAGCGGCAATTCGCCAACTGGTGCCTTTTGCACAATTACGCTTGTGTCTGGCATTCGACCCGGGCCCGGTCACGGGCATCGCTGGGTACGCCGGATTTCGTTGTTGGTATTCGAGGCCGAACATGGTGGATCGAGTTCAAGCGTGCGCCGAACCCTTTGACGGAAGATCAGAAGAAATTTAAGGCTCTCCTTGAAGGGCAACAGATTCCTTATTTTGTCGTCTACAGCTGCGGGGAGGCTATCGCCTTAGTGGAAGCAGACAAGAAATAAACGTTATGCTTCACTTCTTGGTCCCGTGCGGGGTGGCCTTCGGGACGGTCATCAGTTTAACCTGGGTGGGATACTACGCCCTTGCGCCCTCAAGGAGTGTCGCTATTTGGGCGACTGTCTTCCTCTTGTTCTGGCTAGCCTTCATCTGTTCTTTGATATTCGGCTGCCTGAATTAAAAAAGTCTTTTATTTTTATCGGATTCGTCCGATAGCTTGGAGACAGAGGACCGGAATGAAATGGATGGGAGTGGATAGGAAGGGAACGGATTGAAGCGGACAGAAAAGAAAAGGTCTCCGCTCATCTTGTTGTGAGGTGGGCGGACACCTGTTCTTAAGGAGCAGGGAAAAAAGGAGCGAACAGGAGAGGAGCGAACAGGACTGGAAGGGAACGGACAGAAAAGAAAAGGTCCCAGCTCGTCCTCATGGGCGAGTTGGCACCTGTTCTTAGGAGCAGGGCAAAAGGACAGGATAGAAGGGGTAGGGAATGGATTGGAATGGAGAGGAATGAACCGAAGAGAAGCGGAGCGAAAAGAAGCGGATGGGATGGGAGCGGACAGAAAAGAAAAGGAAAACCCTGCTCACTCTTACGAGGGGTGAGCAGGGCCAATTAACAAAGAGAGCACAATGAAAATACATATTGAGACAAAAAGCACAATCAGACAATTCGCGGTCGAGGTCGAAGGGCTCTCGCCGCTGAGTTTTTCAAAACATTACGACGCTGTCAGCGTGCCGCTGCTTAATGACAAAGAATCCAAAGACGCTTACGAACAGCGGACGTGGCGCAACCGGCTGCACTTCAACAAAGAAGGAGAATGCTATGTTCCGGCGACCTGTATTAAAAACTCGCTCGTTTCGACCGCCCAGTATCTGGGATTAAAAATTCCTGGCAAGGGCAACAATCAATACGCCAAGCATTTCGAGCGCGGAGTCATGTGTAATGACCCGATGATGCTGGGCGTCCATCAAGAAGAGGTCAGGTGCGAGACGTATTTCGTACCTTCCGATGGTCAGAGAGGTGGCGGCAAACGGGTTCGCAAGAACTTCCCGGCCATCGATCCTTGGAGCGGCACGGTTACGGTTCTAGTAATCGACGACGAAATCCCGAATGAGATTTTCGCCAGAGTATTTCATGAGTGTGGCCGGTTCAATGGATGGGGTCGCTTCAGACCACAAACGAACGGATTTTATGGACGGTTCATCGTCAAGGATATCGATCTGGAGACTATTTGATGAATGCTGAAGAAGTTCTCAAGCCGCCGTACAGTGCGGCGGCTGAAATCGAGCGACTGGTCAACCGTCTCTTAGAAGTTGAGCCTCTGGAGACAATCACCCACGAGCAGATGTCGCAGACTATCGGTGAAAGCGCGACCTCACCCAGAGGACGCAACATCGTCGCTCGTGCGCGGGAACGAATCAGGCGCGAGAAAGGGTACGTATTCCGCGCCCTCACTGGCATCGGCTATGAACGTTGCGATGATCCAGCCAAACTCGTCATCACCTCGGAAGGGATCCGTTCTGTCAGGCGCAAAGTCCGCAAGAACGAAGCTGTTCTGGACAGCGTCGAGCTAGACAAGCTGGAAGAAGCCAACCGAACCCAGTACGTGCTAAACAAGACGGTTCTGGGCTTGTTGCGGCAAGGATCTGACCCCCGCTTCAAAAAGGCCATTGAACGAAGGCTCTCTGATTCGAGCACCAACATAGGCAAGACCGACCTCTTAAGACTCTTTGGAAGGAAGAAGGAAGAGAAGAACGGAGAAGAGAAGACAGAGTGATCGTTTCACTTCGTGAAACTCAAAAGAGGAAACTTCCGAGAAGAAAAAGGGAAAAAAGAAGAGGGGATTATAAGGGGAGATTTTTGAGCGCAACGTCAAGACAATTTCGTATGCCGAGCAAAAAAGTACAACAGCACACAGGGCAACAGCCGCTCATATCCGAGTATGAAGATACCGAGAAGAATCGACCCAGGGGGATGCCACCCCTGGCAATGATCAAAGCTGAGACCTCCAAGCTGGGGTTGCCCGATTCGGACGCTGAACATCTCTATGACACTTGGCTGGTCAGCGGATTTAAGAATGGCAGGAACCAAGCCGTTAAGAGCTGGAAGGCGGCGATCAGGTTGTGGCATCGGCAAGGGTATTTCCCGAGCCAGAAGAAAGCCGCGCTTGAGCCCAAGGACAGCGACCTGATGTCGCGTAAGATGCTTGATATCCTGGCACGCAGCAATGCTTACCGCAAACTGGATGTCGAGCAGGCGGCTTGGGACTTCAAGAAATGGTGCGGAGAAAACAACCGGCCACCGCTGAAGACTTCCTTCATTAAATTTTTGGACAGCAAATTGTAGAGGAGTCGACAGGAGCGAAGAGGAGCGGATGGGAGAGGATTGGAAAGGAGAGGATGGGATGGGAAAGAAGAGAAAAGAAAAGAACTGAAAAGGTAAACCCCTGCTCGTCAGCAATGGCGGGTAGGGGCCAATTTATATGAACATCGAAGAAGAACTAGAAATCGAGTGGGAAATCGAGCCCGTCAAGCCGGATTTAGACAGCCTGCAGAAGCATGCTTTCCCTTTCAGGCAAGATCCCAAGGAGGAAGAACGGCGAAAGATGTGCGAACCAGCACGGAGTCGGAGATTTGAGTGTCCGCGTTGTGGAATCCTGAAGAATGTGGAGCCGACTTTTTCCGGCTCAGAATGGCATTATGCGGGACTATGCAGTTATTGCGGAGCGAGGTGGGTTAATGCGTATCGACTGATGATTAAATGCGAGGACTGCGGGAAAAGAAACCCAGTCACCTCGAAGAACCCCGATGGCAAATGCAGATGCAATGAAGAAGTCGCGAGGCCATTTTAATGGACGCTGAATCACAATTACTGGCTGATCTGAAAGCCGAGGTCGAGCGGTTGACACGAGAATTGCGAGAAGAACGGGAATCATTTCTTTCGCGGCAACTGCACGATACAGCCGAGATCGCACGGCTGAAGAAGCTGATTACCGAACTCTGCGATGCGCTGGACGCCTACACCCCTGACGCTGAAGGCGGATACCGTAAAGCCAAAGAACTCATCCAGCGCGCACGGGAGGCGACACGATGAGCTACGACTACGATCTGATCGCTCACACCTGCTCTAGTCAGGAGATATTAAGGGTATTTTTGGAGCAGAACGCCGAGATCGAGCGGCTGAAAGCTGTCATTGAATCACAGAACTATTCGATTGATAAACACCTTGGGCTGATCACCGAACTCTGCGATGCGCTGAAAGCTCGCAATCAACTTGGCGACACTCAGCAATATCTGAAGGCAGTGACTGACCTTCTCCAACGAGGCAGGGAGGCGACACGATGATTACTTACGAATTTCGATCTAACGGAAAGGATGTCGTGATTAAAAAGCCAGTCGGAGGACGGTGGTATATCATCATTGACGGGCTGTGCGTTGCTCACGGAATACGATTGGAACGCGATGCTAGACGTTTAGCCAAAAACCTCATCCAGCGCGCACGGGAGGCGACACGATGAGTAATCCTTTCAAGATCTTTGAGAGGCAGATCGCAGAAGAGAAATCTGAGATCAAAGAGAAAGACGCCGAGATCGAACGGCTGGCTGCTTCTCTGGGAGAAAAACTTGCCGACCTCACCATGGCGAAAGAATTCATCACCGAACTCTGCGATGCGCTGGAGGGGCATGAGCCTTGCGGACATTTCGACGACCTTATCCAACGCGCACGGGAGGCGACACGATGAGTGAGTATGAGTTTCATCACCTAGGGTGCGGATGCGGGTGCAATGATTACCTCCGCAACCCGAAAGAGGCCGAGATCGCACGGCAAGAGAAGGCGATCAGGAAGCTGGAACAATGTAATGAGTATTTAATGGGGCGGGTCTTAGAGAACAATCAGCTGATCACCGAACTGGCGGATGCGCTGGAGAACGTATGGAAAACAGGATCTGGCAATACTGGAACGCCTGTTCTGATCCACCGCGCCCGGGAGGCGACACGATGAGCGGCATGGTGGCAGATGTGTACGAACACGGGATCTGTTCGATCTGTGGAGGGTTTTATTCGGTCTGCAAAGGCCAGCACCAGTGCCAAGAATGTGGGAGAAAAGATGCCATCATTGCGGCTCAGAAAATTCATTGTGAAGGGCAAAACGCCGAGATCGAGCGGCTGAAGAAAGTGATTAGCCTGGATGCGGTGGCCATAGGGAACAAAAACCGAATCATCACCGAACTATACGAGGCGTTGGATGCTTTTGGTAACGGGATTGTCACCATGGGATGGGCAAAAGTGCAGGATATTGAGCTACTAATCCAACGCGCACGGGAGGCGACTAAATGACATTTAGGGATCGACTTGAAGAACTGTTCGATGAAGAGGATCGACTCAACGCCGAGATCGAGCGGTTGAAGGAGGCTCTTCATGAGGCCGGTGAGCGTAACGGCAAACTAGTTTTGCAGCTGAGACAGAAAGACCATCTCCTCACCGAGTGCGCGGATGCGCTGGAGCACGCAGATTGGACCAGTGATTACGAGCAGCGGTGGAAGAATAACGACCTGATCCAACGCGCCCGGGAGGCGACACGATGAGCTTTTTTGAGAAGTACACTCAGGATGAGGTTCGCGTGATAGTCGCTGAGAAAGACGCCGAGATCGAGAGGCTGAAGGGCGAGAACGCACGGCTAAAGCAGCTGATCACTGAACTGGCCACCTACCTTGAGGGAAAACGCCGGGAACGCTATGACGGCAACGCCTGGATTTCCACTCTAGACGAAGAAGGCGAGGAGCTGCTGAAACACCTACGGGAGGCGACAAATGAGATCAGAAATTGATCAGGCATATTACGAGCGAAATAAATTGGTTCGATTTTTGGCGAGCTTGTTTCCCGCTGGAATCGCCAAAACCGATATTCCCGGTTGGGACCCAAAATGGCATAATTGCGTTTTCATCGACACTCCCGAAGGACAAATGTCCTGGCATTTCAATGATGAAGACGCGCACCTGTTCGCAGATTTGCCGCCCTATGAAAAGCCTTGGGATGGTCACTCAACCTTGGAGAAATATCTTCGCTTGGAGCGGTTGACTTTCCAACGCGCGCGGAAGGATGTCGCCAAATGACGACTGTCGCTGATGCTTCGCGGACTATTGAGTCTGAAGCTGGCCAACAGCGGCAGTCGCCATTTCGTTGCGATGTGGTGATCAAGACGTGGTGGAACGACTTTGAGAAAACCCTGCTCCAGCGCGCCCGGGAGGAAACACGATGAGCGAGAAAGATTTCAAAGATACGCTCAAGATATTCGAGCTCGCAGCTAAAGGCATTCGCAATGACGCAAGCCTTGGAGACTTTCTGGTTAGGCTGGGAAGCGAATTGGTTGCGTTAGGCGTTCAGGAAAACCAACGCGCACGGGAGGCCACCAAATGAAAGAACTGAACATGGAACAGCGGGTTTTCATCGTGACCCTGGGCCTCTTGGTCTGGGTGGGGATGATGGTCCGCTGGTGGAAATGGCACATGTTATGAACGAGTGGGTTATCGAGGAGAGTCGAAGCAATCCAGCCATAGGTTGGATGCCTACGTACAAGATCCGGCACAAGGAAAGAGGAACGTATATCACATGGCTAGATCACGTTCTCTCATTTGAGAGCAGGGAACAGGCGGAAACATTAATCTCTTTACTGGAAACCTTATGAACTACTTCTGGCTTATTGCTGTCGCGCTACTGATCTTCAGTTTCGCCTTGGGCTTTGTCACCGCGCTCCTGATGTTCAGCTGGTATGGCGCTGATTCACCCGAAGAGAAACATGAATGAGCTGTGTAAAGACCTGATGCTCTCGATCTGGCGGGAGGATGACCCTGACCCCAAAGAGAAAAACAAGGAACGGATCCGGGTCAAACTGGTCAGCGAACTGGACATGACCGAGATCGAGGTGACCCAGCAGATCAATGTGACGACTCACCAGTCCCGCCGGTATCACGTCATCGAAGCCGTGGTGATCGTTTTACGCAAAGCGGTCTCGGAAGCCTTCCGTGAAGGGATGATTTCAGACAGTGTAGGAGAATGGAAAATCACCAAGCCCAAAGGCAGTGACCAAGGTTTCGATGTCGATTTGAATGACGCTCTGTTGTAATTGAGAGAGCGTGGACTTAGCCAAATTTCGCAAAGATTGCGGGGAATGTACGGACGAAGAGCTGGTGCGTGCGGTATCGGCCTGCGACACCACTGTCACCCATCCTGACCAAGCCAAAGCCTGGATCTGGATGCTGATCAGACGGCTCCTGGATACCGAGCGTTACGCCTCTGCAGGACTCGTTTTGTGGGGCGAAGCCTTGTGGAATCCCAACCCCAAAGCTGTCCAGCAACTCCTTCACACGGTCAGATCGACCCAGAACCTGATCGTCCTGGGTGGGGCCGCTTTGGGTAAGACCTACACCCTGATTTGCTACGTCCTTCTGGACTGGCTCCGTGACCCCGAACACACCGAAGTCAAAGTCATCAGCACCACCGGCGGCCATGCGAAATCCCAATCCTTTTCCACGCTGCAGAGGCTGTACAAGGCGGCGATTATCCCGCTTCCAGGCATCAGCATGGACGGCTTTGTGGGGCTTGATCCCAAGGACCGACATAGCGCGATTACGCTGGTGGCGATTCCGCAGGGCGAGGACGGACGTGGAGTGCTCCAGGGCTTCCACCCCATGCCGCGCACCCAGGCGCACCCGGTCTTCGGTGCGATGTCACGAGTTCGCGCCTGCTTGGATGAGAGCGAGGAAATTCCGACCGGGGTCTGGGATGGGGTGGCTAATTTACTCGCATCCGCGTGGGGCGCGGAGGCGGTCAAGGTCATGTGCGCCACCAATCCGCGAGATGTGACCTCTAAACTGGCGCAATTGGCTGAGCCGGTGAACGGCTGGACGACCGTCCATCTGGATCGAGACAAGGAGTGGGTGAGCTCCGAACGTTGGCATGTCTTGCGCCTGGACGGAGCCGATTCGGAAAACGTGATTGAGCGCAAACTCCGTTTCCCGGGATTTTTGACCTACGAAGGCTATCAGAAGTTCGCCCTCGAGCTGGGCGGCCAGAGCCCCAAATACCTGACCTTCGGGCGGGGGATGTATCCCTTGACCGCTTTGCAGAATACCCTGATTCCCTACAGCCTCTTAGAAGAGGTGATCGGGCAATATCTCTTCACCGGGCGGACCATCGGGTGCGGCGGGATCGACCTCGCGTATGAGGGCGGCGATAGAATCATTATCTTTGTGGGACGGTACGGTAAAGCGATAGGGTTTCAGCCGCTTAACGGCAAACCGACGCTCTGGCAGAAGCCCAGATACACCATCCAATGCGACCAGTATTTCGAGATGGGTAAAGAGAAAACGCTTGCCCTGGCCAGCTCCATTGAGCTGAAACTAAAGGCGCTGAACATTCACCCAGACTGGACCACATGTGACAGGACGGGAAATGGCACCGGCACCCATGATGCCCTCTGCGAACAATGGAGTGGAAGCATTAGGGGCATCATGTGGGGCGGTGAAGCCGGGAACCGGAAGATCCTGGCAGACGATCATGACTATGCCGTGGAAGTCTATGACGGAATCGATACCGAGATGTATGCCCGGGTCCGCAAATTCCTCGAGTTCGGGTTCATGGCTTTTCATCCCCAGATCCAAGTTCAGCAGCTCTTTAAAGAACTCTCCGGTCGCCGCTATCAGCCAGCGCCGAAAGGCCCGAGCGGAAAGCCCAGAATCAGGTTGGAGCCGAAGAAAGAGTTTAAGAAAAGGTTGGGCTGGTCACCGGACATTGCGGACGGTCTCGTGATGATGGTTCACGGAGCGGCGATCAACGGACCCGAAAAAGCTTCGATGCTGGGCAACACCAAAGCGCCAAGGTTCAGGGGTCCAGACGCTAACATCGGTCCTCGGGAACGGACGGCCTACATCGATTTCAGTCAGGACGTTTGAGACAGAAATTTCACCAAAATAAGCAGTGCTTATTTGGCCATGAGATGTTTTCCTAAAGGGGAAGAAGCGGCCCCTCCGATCTACTGCTAATTGAAAACCTCACTGCTCGTTGCCCTGCTTTTAGCTATCGCGCCGATGGCTAAGACGGCAGCCCCGCCTGCCACCACTCAAATCGACTGGACTCAATCCGGCGTTAACGGGGGCATCCCCGCTCGATCCACTGTTTACAAAACTCTGAAAGCCAGCGATTACGGCAACGGCAGTTCCGACGCTTCCAGTGCTATTAATTCCGCTTTATCCAGCTGTCCCGATAATCAGGTGGTGATGCTCTCCAGCGGCAAGTTCAAGATCTCCAGCACCATCACCATACCCTCCAATGTAGTCTTACGCGGCGCTGGGCCAAGCGATACCATTTTAGATCAACAGTTAAGCGGCTTGGCGCTGGTCCGTTTCGGCGCTTTCAATGTCCCGGATATCAAGAAATCCCAGCCGATTGCCAGCGGCTCTAGCAGCGGGTCGACCAGTCTTTCATTCATGACCTCCGGGGTCAAAGTGGGCGACCTGATCCTGGTCACCGAAACCAATGACGCGTCTTATGTCACAATGACCGGCAACGAGGGCAACTGCACATGGTGTGACGGCGGTTTGGGCTGGAACGGGACCCGGCTGGCTGGCCAGATCGTTCAGGTGACCTCTGTCGCAAGCGATAAGGCTACCGTGTCGCCTGGGATGTATAAAACCTATGCCAACGCGCCCTTGGCCACTCCATTTACCCCCGGCTGCATTAATGCTGGCTTGGAGGACCTCCAGCTTTTCATCAACAACAACAAGGTGACGACCAATATCAACATGGCCGGAACAGCAGGTTGCTGGGTGAGAAACATTGAGGGCAACTTTGCCGGAGGCGACCATCTGCAAGCTCACTGGAGCTATCGGGGTGAGATCCGGCACTGCTATTTCCATGACGGCTGGCAGCACACTCCCGGGCAAACCGACGACGACGTTTTCATCGTCGATAAGACTTCCGGCTTTCTGGTAATCGACAATATCCTGATCCGGCTGCACGTCTCGATCATGCTCAACTGGGGTGCGGCTGGAAATGTCATTGCCTACAATTTCGGGCAAGGCAATTTCGATCAGAACTCCCCTAACGCTCTTTACCCCTATATCAGCTTCCACGGTGCGCACCCGGCCTTTAATCTGGTGGAGGGTAACATCGGGCAGCAATTCTACCCGGACGCCACCTGGGGCTCTGGGAGCAATACCACGATCTTGCGCAACTGGATGAAGGGGACCACCCAGATCCAGAATCCGCTTTCTGGCCGGGGCGCACCGAGCGGCACCCCGTGGTGGGCCTGCCAAGCGACCCGCGCCTATCAGCTGGGGTTCCCGCAACGGTACAACCAGTTCTTAGCTAATCTGGTGGGCTCCCCGGATCTCTTGGCGGTCACCAAATACAATGACGGGAAGAACGTTCTACCCTTCACTGAAAAGGTGGTGGCCCCGCAGAATCGCAGCTATGACGCGATGAGCTACGGGTACACTTTCGGGTACGGCGGCCTCTCAGATAGTGGCTCCGGCAAAGGATCTGGGCCCGAAGCCTTCGACACCAGTGTGATCAAAAAGGATTACGTTTTCACTAAACCTGCGCCAGTCGGGATCAACGCCAGCGACATCCCGGTCAGCCTGATCTTTAGTTCCAAGCCAAGCTGGTTTGGTAATTGCCCATGGCCGCCTTTGGACGTCAGTAAACCGACAGAAGCCAAGGACACCAATATTCCGGCTGGATACCGGTTCGTGAACGGTAAAGATCCGGTGCCAGGACCCACGCCGAACCCGACTCCCACGGCTACTCCGACACCGGCACCAACTCCTACCCCCACACCAGTACCCACTCCTCCTCCACCCACCCCCACTCCAACTCCAGTCCCGACTCCTAACCCGACTCCGACCCCGGAACCCGGCACCGATCACTACAGCCAATGGCTGGATGAATTGGCTGACTGGATCAAGGAGCATCCGCCTGTCCCCGATAAGTAAAAAACACCCCAAAAAACAAAACCAATATGGCATTAGTTCACGTCTCCATCTGGTACTACAGCGGACCTCCATCCGCTGGTGGTGCCCCCGGCACACCAACCCATCCAATTGCTCCTGGCGGCCCTCCAGTCGGTCCTGACCAAGGCTTACCCAAACCTCCAGGACGGCCCGATCAAGGTCTACCAGGGCAACCAGGACATCCTGATCAAGGTCTACCGGGCCAACCCGGACATCCTGACCAAGGTTTGCCGCGTCCTCCAGGACGACCCGATCAAGGTCTACCGCGCCCTCCAGGGCGACCGTCGCATCCGATTGCCCGTCCTCCAGGTTCAGTAGCGCCTCCAATTCAATTGCCGCCGGAAATCTGGCCACCGATTCTTATTCCTCCGCATCCCGACCAAGGATTGCCAAGCAGACCGGCGCGGCCTGATCAAGGATTGCCGCCCTATCCAGATCAAGGCTTGCCACCAGAAGGCGGCGGTGAAGCTCCCGATCAAGGCTTGCCGGAAGAGCCAGCCACGCCGGATCAAGGTTTGCCGCCAGTGCCTCCGACAACTCCCGATCAGGGATTGCCTCCGACAGAAGCACAACCGAAGCCGGTGTAAGACAAATCTCCGCAGTAGCAACGCAGCGCATAGAAGGCACCGGGGTTTCGCTTCCCCGGTGCCTTTCTTATTGGCATAAGCAATACGAGGGAGTATACGGACAGACAAGCGTCTCCGCATTCACTCCCATGAAATCCATTCCCGCATTCTCGAAGAAAACGACTGGTGGCGGCATTGTCACTGGCACCGGCAAGGAAAACAAGCAACGCGCCGGGTTCACTCCGCACGTCAAGTCGACCACTCTTCCCAAGCCCAAAGCGGTCAAGAATATGGCGGCTACCTATCCCGTAAAGAGCACTCTTTCCCGGACCATCGCGAAAGGTAATCCTGGTCATCCGGCAGCCAAGAGCGGTTCCGGCAAAGCAGCTAAGAGCGTCCCCGCATTCAGTAAGAAAAAGATCTGAAAGTGTCAGTCGAATTCGGCATCGTGACCTCGGTGGTCATGCCCGGTGGCTGGCATTATCAACAAAAGCTTTCTACCGGTCAAACGGTCAAGATCGAGGCATTTTCGTTTGAGGACCTTCTCTCAAACATGCTCACTTTCCGCCGCAATCACATGGATTTGTGCGGGGCGGAGAAAGCTAATATCCAAGCGGTACGCGTCGATCTGAAAGAGTACCTGTGCGCTCATTTCAAGCAGAATTGTGCGGACAGCTGGACGCCCTCGCCGGGAACTCCAGGAATCGGCAACCGCGCCGATTACCAGCGTCCTATTGACCGGGCCGGGGCCTGGATAGCCGAGCTGGGCAATCACCGCGCCGAGAAGGTCGATTACGCCCTGGCCGGGTCACGAGCTCAGACTTGCGCCCAATGCCCTCAGAACGTCCGCTGGGCGAGCCCGTGTGCCCCGTGTAACGACAACATCCTGGTTAAGATTCAGCAGGCCAAGGGGAGCCTCTACACGCCCCTGGATCGGCGGCTCTTCATGTGCCGGATCTTCGGCCACATCAACGAGGTAGCCATCTGGCTCACCGACACCCATTCCAGCTCAGAACAACCACCCCCAGCGCCATGCTGGAAGGCTTGAAAATATGGCTAGCGATTCGATTGGAAATTCTTTCGGCGGCGAACAATTGGGCCGATTCAATACCCCAAAGTTCGGTGATGACGGCGAATCAACGGAGGTTATCAATAAGCCGATCACCAGTGCTCAACAGGCGTTTGAGGTGTTCACCCGGCTGATGCGCGACAATCAAGCTCGCGCTAACCGCAACAAGCTGGTCAGCGACAGCTACAACGGAGCAAGTCCCTTTGATCAGAAGAAGCTCGATAACGCGGAGCAAGGTTGGCGAGCTAACTTCTCGACCCTGGTTCTGGCCACGTTTGTGGACCGCGTCACTCCACGCTTAACGGATGCAGTCCACGGGATGAAGTATCTGACAGCCAGTTCGCTCCCGGACAGTTTCACCGAGGCAACCAATAAAAGCCTGAAGTTCCGCGAGCGCACCACTGAACAGATCCGCTCCTGGAACGGCTGGATCGATCACGTGGAGCAGGTGGCGACCGAAAACGTCCTCTACGGGTATACCGGAGCGGTGCAGCTCGATGCCTTTGAGTGGAGGCCGAAAACCTTCCGGCAGGAGGACATGCTTTTTGACGAACAAGCCCCCCAGTTGGCGGAAAAGCTCCCCTGCTTTGTGATCAAAGCTAACTATTACATTCACGAATGTTGCGCAATTATCGAGGATGACGAGACCGCTGAAGAGGCGGGGTACAATGTTAAGAATATCAAGGCGGCCATCGAGAAAGCCGCTCCTCCCTATGACTCGATGGTTTATAACCCGCGCCAGCTCAGTGATATGGTGCGGGAAGGAAACCTCTACTACAGTTTCCATCGATCCTCGAAAATGATCGAGACCGCCCACGTCTTTGTGAAGTGCTATGACAACACCGTTGACCACTGGTGGGTGAACCGGAACGGGAGTAAGCGGTCGAATAATCAGAGCAAATCGGAGCGACGAAATAAGCCGAAGCCGGGACCGGAATTTGACCCTACCGGGGATGAACCCAGACCAATGGAGGACGATCCGTATGAGCTGGCCTATTTTGAAGCGGTCTGCGAATCAATGGCCGATGCCATCACCCTCTTCAGCTTCCAGAGCGGCAACAACCGGCTCTTCGGTTCTAAGGGGATCGGGAGACTCTTGTACAACATCAGTCTGGCCACCGAAAAGGCGCGGATGTCGTTTATCGACGCGATGTATATCTCTGGCTTGTTAGTCGGGCAGGCCGAGGAGTCCATTATCGGCAGGTTACAGCCACATGTCAGGAGTCCCTTCATGATTGTCCCCGAGGGTTTCCAGCTGTTGATGCAGCAGTTTAGGGTCGATGTTAATAACTGGCTGGGTCTGGATCAGAAGCTGACCAACCTCTCGGAAAACATTGCCGGAGCATTCCTGCCTAACCCCGATCAGGTCAGCAACAACGGACAGGTGGTGCAAACGGCAACCGCCAGCACCATCGATGCCGGGAAAGAGGAAGAGGTCCAGCAGGGGCTGCTCAGCAGATGGTGGATCCAGTTCGGTAAAGGGGTGGGTGCGATGCAGCGCCGGATCTATTCCAAGACCAATTTGCGAGCAGCCATGAAACAGCGCAAAGCCAAGCTGAAAGCGGCTGACAGCGGCAAAACGATGATCGCTAAAGACCTTTACAAGGTCATGATGGAGGTTGACCCGGACAGCGAAAAGCTGTTTGTGGCAGCCCCGGATCTGGGTCAAGCCGATGAGGTCTCTGTCGACACCATCCTGGCTCTGCTGGATGACGGGCTCTCGATCCAGGAGATCATTGTTGCGGCTCACTCACCGGCCACCGAAGTCAGTGATGACACCGGGCCCGATAGCGACATGAAATTCACGATGTTTTATCAGCTTTCAAAAGGAAGTGCGAATTTTGATCAAGCCAAGGTGGACGAGATGGCCGGGAACCGCCTCTTGGGGTTCAAGACCTGCAAAGAGCTGTTTATCCCCCAACCCGGTCAAACTACAGATATTGAGGCCCAACGCGCCCAGCAGATGGAGTGGGCGACGATGTTGGGTAGTGGGATCGGCGTTCAAGTTAGTCAGCGTGACCCTCATATGCAGCATTTCAGTACGATTGTACCGGCTGTCGCGGACCATCTTAAAATCGCTAGTTCGATGCCGCCGGTCCAAGTTCCTAAAGACCTCCTCAACGCCTGCAAGCTGGGGGCAACGCATGCCGAGGCACACATCCAAGCGATGATGCAGGGCGGGGCTAATAAGCGGCAGCTCAAACCCCAGATTTTGCAAATGAAGGACCTCGAAAAAATGCTGAACGAATTGGTTCAGAAAGTTCAACAGGCCGAGATGCAACAGGCCCAGATGCAGATGCTGGCGGCCCAGACCGGCGGAATGGCCGGAATGCCGGGTGGCCCCGGCGGCGGCCCTCCAGGCGGCCCGGGAGGGGCTCCAGGAGGGGTTCCTAAGCCAATGGGCCCGATGGGAATTCCAATGGGCCACCCAGGCGCACAGCCGCCTCCAGGGCTTAATGGTAACGGCGCTGGTCCTGGTGGACCACCTCCTCCTGGGTTAGGGATGATGGCCGGAGCTCAGACAGGAGGAGGCGGCCAATGAAAGCTTATTGGGCACCTGATGGCCATCGTCATTGCAAGACCTGTCAGCGCAGGCGCAAGGCTGAGCATCTCGCCAGAAAGGCAGGTGCAATTTGAAGCCCCCTGGGATACCTTGGAGCCCCTCGGAAGCGGCCAGCGTGAACGAGTTCTTGAACACTCCAGTCGGACGCAAATGGCTGGGGGTACTTCTGACCCGCAAGCCAGTGATCGACATTGCTGCTTCGATTGAAAAAGCGGCCATGAGCGGAGCGTTCGCCGCCGGGTACGAATCGATCTTTAACGAGATCGCGGCTACTCGCATCGGCCATTCGCTGCCCGAGAACGCTTCCATCAAGTCCATCGATCCAACCAAGGACTAAGTTATGCCTGACGATGATCCCCCATTAAGCTCCACCGTCACCGAGACCGTGACTACTGACACGGGAGCCGATAAGGAAACGGCAGCCAGTCTCAACGCTCAATTTGAAGACTTCTGGAAGGATGAAGACGCCAAAACTGATGGCGCTCCAGAAGCTCCTGGTGCGGGTCAGGAGACGAAAGAAAAACCCGAATCGCGCTCCAGGACGGAAACCAAACCCGAACCGAAAATTCCTGATTCGGAACATAAAGAGATCTCGGACGAAGATATCGACAAGTGGGGAGACTTGGAAGAAGACCCCCAAAATCCGCAGATCAAGAAGCAGTTCAGTGACATCAAGGCTCTCTGGCACCAAGACCGGGCCAGGGCCAAGGCCGAAGCTGAACGTGCTGCGAAGCTGGAACGCGAACTGGAAGAGACCAGGAAGAACGCCTGGACCCCCGAACAGAAAGCGGACTACGAACACGCGGCAGCGGTGCGCCGGAAGTTCGATTTCGCTAGTGACCCTGAATTCGTTCAACGATTTCATCAGCCGATCATCAACACCTTTCAAAGCCTCCTGGCTGAGACCGTAGAGGCGCTTCCTGACAGGGCTGCTGCTCAAGCCTGGGCTAAATACATCGCTGAGAATTACGCTCCTGACGCTCTGGACAAGAACTGGTGGAACCACAGCGTGATCGACAAGATCCCGGATGAAACCGACAAAGCAGCGGTGCGTCAGGGAGTGGCCAACCTGCTCAGGATGCAGAAGGAGCGCGACACTGAGATCAACCGGCGCAGCAACGACAAATCGAGCTACGACAATTGGATTAAGGAAAGGGATGAATCCCGCGCCCAGTACACCCAGAAAGAGGTGATGGCCGAGATCGGGATCCAGGAGCAAAAGATCAAGGAGATCTTACGAAAAGATCCGGCTGAAGCTAAGACCAAGGAAGAGCGGGAAGCTATCGAGAAACACAATGAGAGGTTTGAGAAGCTCAACGGCCATTTCCAAGACACCATGAAAGACCTCTCCTTTAATGGCCCCAGAGCCATGGTCAGGGCTGCCGTGGAGGCGACCAGAGCCATGTATATCGAAGGTGAGTACAAGAAAATGGAAGATGAACTGAAGGCGACCAAAAAGGAACGGGACCAACTCAGGAGCGAGCTGGATAAGATCGGTGGGGCGCGGCGGCGGATCAGCCACACCAGCGGGACACCACCGACCGCGAGCGGCAAGGACAATAGCAAGAACGGCACCGGGCTGAGTCTGCGCGATTTGGACGTGCGAAAGTCATTTGATTCGTTTGATTGGGGGGATGGCAGCAAATGATTAATATTGATGCGGCAGCCATGGAGGCGCGCTACGGAAGTAAGACCGGAGCGGCGGCGCAACCGGCTCCTATCCAGGACCTTTACGCGCCGGATGTGCGCCCAGAGCACAAAACAACCCCTAACAAACAGGCCCAGATTCCGCTGGGGACACCGGTGCCGGAAGGGACGGTGATCCGGCAGGTAGTAGGCCGTGGGATGGCGGTGGTGCCGCCTCAGACGCCAGAAACCAACGCTCCGGCCATGGCGGTGGTCCCGCCCACCGGTTCTGCCAGGACTAGCCTGGGCACCTACGTGGAGGTCAGTCAGACAGTCAGTAATCCCTTAACTCCTCGACAAGAACCACAGCCGGTGGTCGATGAATTACCGAAAAAGCCGTTGGACCTCACTCAACTAATCTTGGACCACATGTTTGAGCTGGGTGGCGACAAGTCCGAAACCTGCCAGAAGTTCTACAACCGCAGTCAGCAGACCTTGAGGAACTGGATGCAGAATCCGGCCAATATCACCTTGGAGGCGGTCAACAGGTTCCTTAAACGAGCGCCGGAAATCAAAGATGATATCTTGGAGATCCTGGAGCCACATTTCGCGTATGACGGCCAGGACGGCACCTGGAGCCTGCCTAATCGCGGGAAACTGGACATGATGGTCTGTATGCCGATCCTGGGGGCACCCACGTTGCCCTTCATGTGGACGATGCTCTATCTCGCCAAAAAGTACGAGTGCGGCTTTGACGTCCAGGCTGATACCAGGATCGAGCGGAGCCGCAACATGCTGGCTAAACGATTCCTGCAAAGCGGCTGCAGCTGGAGTCTGTGGGTCGATTGCGATGTTGCGGCACCGATTGCCAATGGCAACTATTTCCGCTGGCTGACCGGCTCAGGTGCAATCTCCAACGAAGCTTGCGAGTTCGATGTGGTCAATCGGCTGTTGAGTCACAAGAAGCCCGTGGTTGGCGGTGTTTACGCCTCCCGCCGCTATCACGGAGAGCTCGTTATTCAGCCTGAGATCAAACCCCGGTCCCACGAAGACAAACTCTTGGCGAATCAAATTCGGCGCGGTCAGGGGCAAGGATTGGCTGCCGTCGAATGGCTGGGGTTCGGGTGCGCTCTGGTCCATCGGGAAGTGTTCCTCGAGATCCAGCGTAGATACCCGCAACTGGCCCCGCAAGAAGAACTCGCTCCCTGGCGCTTCTTCCACGTGGAACATGACGAGGGTGAAGATGAAGCCTTTTGCCAGCGGGTCCGCAGCTGCTCAATCCCGATCTGGTTGGATTGCCAGCTGGTGTGCGCTCACATCGGCAATATGGCTTATCTTCCTGAACATACCGCAGGTCAGGCGGCTCTATGAAAAAGATGTGTGCGGCAGCCCAGGGACCACCGCACACGCTTTCCTTTTCTTTCCGATTCACTTCCATTCTTTCGATTCCTGTCCGGTCGCATCCGTTCCGGTCCAATCCATTAAGCGCAACGCTAGCACTGAATGCCAACTATGACCAGCATCTTCATCAAGGGCTGTAAGGAGCAGCTGCATTGGCTCTGTTACAACCTCCAGCTCTTGGAAAAGCACTGGCTAGATTGGGGCAAAACCGAAGTCATCGTCAAGCTCGACCCCGACTGCGAGGAGCCGATCCGCGAGTGGGGTGTTAAAGGGGTTCGTTACATTTACGAAAAGCCATGGCCTGACACGTATATGCACGCACTCTGGTCTAAGGCGATTGCCGACCGCTATTGCACCGGCGATCCGATCATGCTTTTGGATTGCGATACCTTCCTGATGCAGCCCTCTTCGCTGGGTAACTTCATGATGGAAAACAAGATCGCGCTCCAATATTTTCCTTGGGAGATGGAACGGGACGCTGGACAGCAGCTGGCGCGAGTGCTCTGGCCCCGCGTATTCAGGGAATCCACCGGCCTGGAGTTGCCCTGCGATTACATGGTCACCCGACCATGGATCTTTTGGCGCTCAACCTATGCTGGAGCCAGGAGCCTGATAGAGAACCACAAGAATCTGCCTTTTGATCAAGCTGTCTATTCCGAGGTCCCGTTCGACTGGCGCAACTATCCCAATCACCCGTTCAAGTTCTGCGATTTAGAGGCGCTGGGCTACTACGCGGCTAATCACGAGACAGGCCGTTACTGGGTAGTCGACTACCGGGATCACATGCTTGGCGATGATCGCTTCATCGACATGTGGAGCCACACGCCTTGGACGCCTGCACTTCAAAAACGGCTTGATGAACAACTTCGAGGATAAAAATGACTGCCGAAGGATTGAACAAAATTTTCACTTACCACGCACCCAAAAAAGATCAGGCGCTACGGTATGAAAAGATCCGCAGGGCCGCGCTTCTGTTTGCTTGCGAGATTGTCGATTTAAGCCCCGAATCTAGCGAGCAGACTCAGGCACTGCACAAGATTCAGGAAGCTGTGATGTGGGCGAATGCCGGGATCGCGAGAAACGAGTAAATGATCGCACTCTGCCTCCAGACCTATCCTGGCGACACCCCGCAGGCAATGGATCTGGCTAAGCTCTTCTGTGAGCTGGAGCCGACTGTGCGCGATACCGAGTTCGTCCTGGTCTACCGCAAAGATTGCGATATCCGGCTGCCGAAATTCTTCGAGGAATTAGCCAAGATGCGCTTTACCCGCGCATACGCCAGGATGGCGCGCAACCATGATGTGGGCTGGCCTGGAGGCTCCAATATGCTGGCGGCTAGCGCCTTTATGGAAATGAGCCTGTTGCGCCAGCAGGGACTGATTAAAAGCGACGGGTTCCTGCTCTGCGAACCCGACGTGATTCCCCTGACCCGCGACTGGATCGACCGGCTAAGCGCCGAATGGGAGCTCACCAAAGCCGCCGGTAAAGAAGCGTTCGGCCACTGGGGGCCTCCCGAGGTTCACATGAACGGCAACGCGGTTTTCTCGATCACTTTCTACGACCGGCACCCTAATCTGATGATCGGATCGGCAGCTCAAGGCTGGGATTACTTTTACCGGGAACATTACATCGCCCTTTCGCGGGATTCCGATCTGATCCTCTCGCATTGGAACCGGCACGGCCTGACTCAAGCGGAGTGGACGGAACTCAGCAAAAACGGGGTGGTTCCAGCCCTTTTTCATGGCGTAAAAACCGAAGATGGCCGAGTCCTCGCAAGGGCCAATTTGCTTGTGTAAGTGCCTTAAAATCAACGTTTTTTTCGGCATTATGCGGCTAGCGCAACGCTAGGATAAGTATGATATGTCATACGTAGGACTGGGTTGCTTCTGTTGGTTACTGGGAATTGCGATGACTCTCGTTTATCTGCGAATGTCTCAGGATGATGACGATCACTAATTTTTTCTTGCGGCCTGAAATGCAACCGATGTAGTCTCATCACGCAGATCGGATTCCAGCCTGCTTGATTGCTGGTCCAAGCCCCGCCACCGGGGGTCACCACGGGTGTTTGTCTCCCAAACATAAACCCGCATAAGCTCTGCCCGTAGCACCCCCACGGGCGTAAGGATTCAAGCACTATTGGTGACTGCATTGTAACGCCTGTACAGGCGACAGATTTCGCTAACAGAGATAACAACCGTCTCGTGGGACAAATCACCACGATGATAATGCGGAGAGCCCCATTCAACGATTCGTTGGATGGCGGTGTATTCGAGAACGCCATCAGCGATCAACAACGTAACGTGGTCGTTGAGCGTCCTATTCTCGGGCAATCCTTGGTATTGCCAGAGTACATCAACGATACGGATAGTTGCGGAACATTCGGGCAAATCGCTTCCGTGGGGACAACTGAATACATCACAAGACTTGGCACGCTTCGTGGACGCGGTCCAAAGGTCTGTATTAAACAAATGCGTTCCGCATTTCAGAACAGCTACGTCGCAGTGCAAGATAGTTTGCAGAAACAACTGCTGTATCTGGCCAACTGCGATGTGCGTTCACAGCTCTTCCTGCATTCCGGCGTAAAGGTTAAGATTAACCAGGGCAGAACTTTTGAGCAGATGGTCAATGGTGATGTGCAGATGATTGACGTTCCAGTGAACGACAGCACCCCGCCAGACGCCAACCTCACTTTTTCGTTTCTGCAATACCTCCTGGTCTTCGCGCATGAGACGCTCTTGTGTGAATCCTTCGAGTCGGAGAAAGGCGCGGTAGCCAAGTTCATTGGCTCCCAGAACCAGCTGAACGTTTTCCGGGATGAATTGAACGTTCACCAGGATTTGCAGTACTTGACGACCGGCAAGTACCAGATTGGCGAAGAGTCGATCACCGGCTACAGCTGGGAGGGCCCCTATCGCGGGATCGCTTTCGGGATCGACCAGCAACCACTCCGCTTCAATCAGTTCACCGTCTTGAACGGCCAGCTGATCCCGCAATTCATCGAGCCTGAGATCGCAGTCGCGGTCACTACCGGTTTCGGAGCCAGGACTAACCCAGCATGGCTCTACGCTCAGTACGAGGTGGGTTTCCTGCTGTTCGCTAACTCCTTCCGCAGGCTGGTGCCCGAGCAATACCTGGGCGTTGGCGACTGGAAATTCCCGGCTCAGTACGCTCAGGGAGAGCTGGAATTTACGGTTATTAGAGATAATGATTGCAATACTTACGGCGATTACGGTTATCATATTTATCAAATGATAAGAGCGTACCGCCCTGAAAGGCCACACGCTGTAATACCGATCATGTATAAGCGTTGCAATCCAACATTCAATTTCCTGACCTGCCCGAGCTATCCTGGGTCTGCGTCTGGGTATTCCATGTAATCCCTCTGGGGCCTCTAAATAGAGGCCCCTTCTCTCTTTCCACCGGGAGGGGCCGATGCTTTTGCGCACCGATTCAACTCAAAGGAGATGCCGCTAACCAAAGTGATCGCTTGAGTGTCGGTCCCCTCATTTTTCTTTATGCCGAACAAACTCACCCAGATCGATTCAGTCGCTGGCGTCTCGATCTATTCAGTCGGTGGCGAACCCATCGATGCCAGCCAAAAGTCCTGGGTGTTCAAGGCCGGGGCAATGGTCAACGCAGACGGCTCACCCAACTGCTATGGGCCGGATAATTCAGGGATCGATTATACGGCCAATGGGGGCACCCCAGGGAAGAACTGGTGGGGCGGGCCCACTGATTCCAAGGGAATGCCGATCATCCAGAAGATTTATGAGCCCTCGCCAGGGATGTACGTGGGCGGCACCAGCCTGATTAACCCGACTTTCAAGGAGTCCAGCCAGTACCGCTATATGGACTCGGAATCGATTCCCTTTTTCGTGATGCCCGGGACCCATTACACCGGAGCTAAACCGGGCGATTGCGGCCTCGTTTTAAACCTCGCCACCGGCGACAACTGCTACGGGATTTTTGCGGATGTCGGGCCCAAGGATAAGATCGGAGAGATCTCGATCCGTATGGCCGAAGCCCTGAAAATCAACCCGGATCCCAAGAAGGGCGGCACCAGCTCTAAGCAGATCGTCTACCTGCTATTTCCTGGCAGTATCGGCAAATGGGTTCCACCGGATATCTGGTGGGACACCGCGAATACATTCACCAAGGCGTGGGGAGGATTATCCCGCCTCAAAGAAATAGCCAACTCGATATGAGTAAAATCGACCTCGGCAAGAAGTGGGATGACCATATTGCACCGATTGAATCGGTCATGAAGGAGACCCATTATCCGACCCTGCACCTCGATGATATCGAAGATAAGAGGCTGGCCGAGATGCCCGATACAGGGACTCTGGTGATCCATTACAAGATTCGTAACCGGACACACAGTGAGCGCAAAGAAAAGGAAGGCAAAAAGCATTCCTGCTCTGTCACGATGGATGTCACGCACGTTGATCCGCCACCGGCTAAACCCAAGAAGAAGGACGCTGATGGTGGCGCTCGCAAAGCCTTCTCCGAATACTGGAAGGACAAATAAA